>OOAH01000430.1_pt1 | contig 50233 bp, 37 predicted proteins | sample 1671801 | NCBI WGS metagenome assembly OOAH01 (sample SAMN06348194, study PRJEB24527) | human gut metagenome | biome: human gut; feature: ankylosing spondylitis patient; material: feces | host: Homo sapiens | place: China | collected 2015-10 | reverse complement strand
GAACTAGTAGAAACTTTGGTGAATATGCAGAAGAAGCGGTAATAATTGAAGAGCCAATTATTAAGCAGAAACGACCTCTATTCATTGAAGCCAATACGATTGAAGCCAGTTTGGAGCATCTAAGGAATGATTGTATTATACCCGTATTCGCAAAGGACAACGAAGCTACATTATCTCATGTGGCTTTCATTGAAGCGGTACAGGATGCAACCAATACATTCTTTAGCGGTGAACAAATTGAATCGCCAGACATTCGTGTTTCTCATGTAATCAAAGGTAGGATTCCCGAAGCGATACATAAGCCCGCCAATCAGTTATTAGAGAGTGACAAGACTATCTACTACGAAAGATGCGCTTTTGTTATTGAAGTTCCTACTATCTATGAGACAGTACACGGTAACAGGCTAACACTTACTATTGGCGGTGTCAGAGCTTATAACCACACCAATCTTTATTCAAAGAAGGGTGCGGAGCGGTTTAAAGTGTTTATTGGCTTTACTTGTAAGGTTTGCACAAATCTATGTGTATCTACGGACGGTTATCTTAGTTGCTTGGAAGTTACCAATACAAGGGATTTATATCAAGCGGTATTGGAAATGTTCCACAAATACGATGCAGCCAAACACATACATTTGATGCAGTCTTTAGGCAATACCAGTATGACGGAGCATCAGTTCTGCCAACTATTAGGCAGAATGAGACTTTATCAGTCATTACCGCAAGGCTATCAGAAAGATATACCTAAAATGTTGCTTACTGATACACAGGTTAACAATGTGGCTAAAGCGTATATCAATGATGAGAACTTTGGCAGCTTGGGGAATGATTTGTCTATGTGGAAGTTCTACAACTTGCTCACAGGTGCAAATAAGAGTAGCTATATAGATTCATTCTTGGATAGAGCCTATAATGCTACAGAACTTGCAACGGGTATATGTTCCGCTTTACACGGTGATGACAAATACCAATGGTTTCTTAGTTAGTGGTATTATACAGTATTTAATAGGGGACATCCATATAATAAGGGTGTCCCTTAATTTATTCATTACTTAATTAATAATTAGAGATTTATGTTAGTAGCATTATTCGCTGTTATATTTTGGACTATTATGTTCTTTATTGCATGTGCGGTTTCACCTATTGTATTCTTCTTCATGATTATTTGGACTATATATCAATATTTCAAATTATTATGTTGAGGTAGTATATGAAGTACTAATAAGGGTATCTATATACTATATATAGGTACTCTTTATTAGCTATAGCTAGTAGTATAATATTCACTTTGTTAATTAGTGAATGTTTAGCTAATAATCAGTAAGTTAGATATTCCAGTTTAAAATTAATATTCACTTATATTAGTTTCACTATAAAACAGAACATTATGTCACTTAAATATTCAAGTACAACAGCAGATTATCTGCAATGGAGCGAAGCAATGAACTTAGTAAGAAAGTTGGCAAGGGATAGTAATTATAAGATGTCACTTCTTATCGCTTTGGGTTGCTTCACAGGTCTAAGAATTTCTGATATTCTTGCTTTGAGGTGGAATCAGATATTAGATGCAGAAGAGTTTACCATTACAGAGATTAAAACAGGGAAGCAAAGGACAATTAGGATTAATATGCAGCTACAGCAACATATCAGAGATTGTTATGAGCATATAAATCCAGTTGGCATAAATGCACCTGTATTGATAAGTCAGAAGGGGACAGTCTACACAGTTCAGAGAATCAATGTTATGTTGAAGGAGATTAAGAAGAAGTACAGGTTACATATAGGCAATTTCAGTTGCCATTCTCTTAGAAAGACCTTTGGCAGACAGGTTTATAATATGAACAGTGATAATTCAGAGCTTGCACTTGTTAAGCTCATGGAGCTATTCAATCATTCCAGTGTGTCAATTACTAAGAGATACTTGGGATTAAGGCAAGAGGAACTACTTAATACCTATGATTGTCTTAGCTTCTGATAATTGAGATTTGAGACAGAATGAATCGGAGTTTACATATTTATGCTCTGAATAGTTCTGTCTCAATTTATGGATATTCAGAGTAGAAATAGCTCTCAACTCTCATTTTAACAGATACATTTAATTGCAGAATAAAATACCTTTCATTATCTTTGTGCCAATCCTAGAAATAGGAGGACATATTAACGAAAGGTGTTTTGCATAGTTCTTGTCTCTAAATTCGCCAAATTTATACAATCACAGGAACGTGCACAACACCGCACTAGTGCTATATGCCTATCTAATGATAGTTCATATATCGTCTGGTGCGGGTTACTGTTGTGTATTTGTGATTGGAGCGTTTGGCGATGCTTGGAGACATATACATTGGCAGTTCCCGCACCTTCTTGTATGTAGAACTGTATCTATCGGGAACTAGGTACAACTAATGATAGACTATGGAACAGGCATATTTACAACTAGTCCCTACTTCTCAAACAGTATGTAGACAGTTAAAATCTTCACTAAATCCAGAGATTAGGCATTTTTATCTTAAAATTTTTGGGTAAATAAACTAAGTGATTATTATATTTGTGACAAGATAAAGTATTATAGCAGTCAATTATATGCTATCAGTTCTCTAGTACTTTAAATACTATGATTAACTACTTTCTTGGGGAGAATTGGAGAGTATAAATCAATATCTATAAGAAGCAGACATACTACTTATTTACCTATTCAGTTCTATTATCAGATAGTAGAATGAATCCACAGAATTATATTCAACCTTTTAACAAGGATTATTTAGATTATATACCCTTCACTATGAAAGGTTGAATAGCAGCTAACATACAGAACTATTAGATTTTAAATTTATGTATCTATTAATGATTTTATTAAGTAGAGGTAGAATGTCTGACTATGCAGATTCTTCTTCTGGATATGGTGCTGAAGTATTCACAGTGATACTGATAATTGGATTTGTATTATATGCAATTATTGAACGTTGGAGATATAAGAACAAATGATTTATTATCATGGAATTAAGAAGAATATTGTTTATATGTTTACTGGGTATGTTCAGCATTAACATACTTGCTGACAACTATAAATTTGACTATGCAGTAATTAATAATGAGAAAGTAACTACTGTTAATGCGCCTAATATTACGGCTACTCTAATCAGCTCTACCAAAGCTACTGTTACTTATCAGAATGAAACCATTGTATTAGTTTCTAAGGATAATTTAAAGTATGAGGGACGTGGTAAGAATGGAGTAATAGTAGTTGCCAATAAAGTTAAAGGAGTGTTGAGTAGAATAACTATAGGAGCGACTGTTAACAATCAAATAGTTATGCTTATTTATAAACGAATTAATAATTAGAAGATATAGAAATATGAAATGGTTTATAGCTGTACTAGTAGCATTATTAGTGTACTTTGGGCTAGGCTGGGTTATTAAAGATATAACCTATTCCATGATGAATATTAGTGATAAGGCTACATTAGAAGAGATAGCCAATATTGATTTGATAGTGTATGCTGTTCTTGCAGGAGTGTATATTATATTATGCTTGGGCTATCTAATGGAGAAGGTAAATGATAGCGATGAATTGTTTAATAAATATATGAAAGTTGTGCTACTACCTATTGCAGCATATTGTATTAGTCGTTATTTAATTCCCCCCTCTATAGGTAGTGCTATATTATTTAATCTACTGAATATAAGTGGGATGATTATTATAACCTTACTTGCTACACATATATTATCGGAAGAATAAAACATTAATAGTATGGAAGATATGTTCTATGCCATTATAGGACTAGCCTTTATTATCACTTTGGCAGTTATAGCACAGAAGAGAAGGAACAAACACTTCACTAAGAAGTGTCCTAAATGTGGTTATCCAACTGTACGCCCTAAACCTACAGGGCTTAAATACACAGGTGGGTGTCCTTGTTATGATTATAAATGTCCTCAATGCGGACATAAGTTCTATAACTAATTTATTAACTATTTAATTATGATAGCATTTTGGTTAATTCATGCAGGCTTTTATTTATTGACATTCTGGCTTGGAGTGAAATACAATAAAGTATTGCAGGTGAATGGTAAGAGGAATGGAATTATATTAACTATCTTCACTTTGCTCTTAATCATACTCATTACTGGATTATTTAATTATTATGGACTATTGTAAATAGTGAATATTAGGTTTCAATTAGAAGAAGATGAAGAACTACTATCAAATATTAGGATTGGAAGAAGGTGCAACTTTGGATGAAATTAAAGCTGCATACAGGGAATATGTAGTGAAGTTTCATCCAGACAAACATAATGGAGATACCTTCTTTAAAGAGAGATTTCAAGAGGTACAAGAAGCATACGACTATTTACGTACACATTATACAGGATGCAATGAATTTGTAGATGAAAGGGGAAATACAACTGTATCATCTGTTAAAATGCCAAGTTCTAGTGATATTGAATTTACAAGTTCTAGTAAACAGGTCTATGAAGGAGATACTGTTACACTAAAGTGGAACGTAAGATTTCCTTGCTCAATATCTCTTAATGTTGATACTGATAAATCATACTTTGACCGTACAAGGTATGATTTGCCTTTACATGGAAGTACGGAAATACACATAGGTAAAGTAGAAGAGGAAGTAGTTGTTACCTTACATTGCTCAATTAATAACCGTACAATATCCAAAGAAATACACCTAATAAGGAATCGTACAATAGACGTTATGTTACATAATGACAAACGTTATATGAGATTAATCAAAATAAATAAAGCTATTAAATCCATATTCAAAGTATTGCCATTGGTATTAACAGTTCCATACATAATAATGTTATGTGCCATATCTGAAACATTTCCTGCATATACGGATAATACAATATTGAACAATGTAATAGAATGGGGAGCTTATATTCTTGGTTGGTTAATGATTTGTTATATTGTACCATTAGTAATGGAGATACAAATTACAAGTCCGATAAATGATAAAATAGAACAGCGCATAAGAGAAGCAAACTCGAAATACAATTAGTAAGCATAGTTATGAATATAGAATCAACTTCATTATGGATTGGATTAGCTTTACTTTGTTCATGTCAATCCAGACAGCAAGTAACAGCACCAGTCTCCACTATAGATAGTACATTACAAACTAATGCTACTGCCATATTGGAAAGCAAGTTATCAGAAATAAATGCCCAATCTGGGCAAGTTATAATTATGGAAGTTCAATCAGGGCAAATAAAAGCTCTGGTTGGACTTACTAGGAAAGACAGTACGAACTACCAATCATGTGAGAACTTCTCTGTATGGCAGTCTACTGGTCTGATGCACCCAATATCGCTATTGGCAGCTTTAGAAACTGGTAAGGTGAAGTTGAGTGATAAGGTTGATACTGGAAATGGTATCTATCAAGTTCATGGCAGAGAGCTTAAAGACCATAATTGGCATAGAGGTGGATATGGTGAGCTTACAGTACAAGAAGGATTGGCAGCTAGTTCCAATATTGCCATTTATAAGACAATGGAGAAAGCATTTGGTAATAATCCCCAAGCATACTTTAATTTATTAGCTAATATGAGCTATGGTAAGCCAGATAGTATCACAGGAATAGCCAATCTAAAGCCTGCACACATTGTAACTCCTAAAGATAACAATTGGGCTAAGAGTGATTTTGCATGGTCAAGTATTGGATATAATCAACAAATATCGCCAATCCAAATACTAACCTTCTATAATGCTATTGCTAACAATGGGAAGATGATACAGCCTCAACTATATAAGGATAGTGTAGTAGTTATTAATCCCCAAATAGCAAGTAGGGCTAGTATTGATAGTTTGAAGAAAGCTCTAGTATTTAATATTACTGACGGATTATGTCAACCTGCCAAGTCTGATAAGGTAGTAGTTGCAGGTATGCAGGGAACTAGTTCATTATCTACTAATGAGGATAGTACTAAGGATATGTATGCGGTAGAGTTCTGTGGTTACTTTCCTACTGATAATCCTAAGTATAGTATCATTGTATCTATTAATAAGGCTGGATTACCTGCAAGTGGTGGACTAATGGCAGGCGATGTATTTAAGAAGATAGTTGGATTACTATTTCCTTATTGAATCATACTCATGCTGTTAATATAATATTCAACCTTTCTTAGTCATATATCTATATATAATACCCCTATGCCGGAAAGGTTGAATATTTATAAATGGCAAACGAGACATGCGCAAGAAGTTCATCAAATCAAGTCGCCCAACCTATAAGAAGCGAATCAAGAAAGCTCAACAAGGAATGAAGTTCGTAAGTTATAATCCAGTAAGTAATCCTACAATAGATTACACTGATATTACTAATCCTATTAATCCATTTAGTGAGTATAATTATAATACAACTTACGATAAACCAGAAGCTTTAGTAGTACCAGTAAGAGATACTAATGAAACTGATGTAGTAGCTAATAATCCTACAGCAGAGCCAGTAATTAATAAGCCAGTAGCTAGTAAAGTTACATATACTCCTAAATCCTATAAAGGATTAGCTGCATTTAATAAGGCTTATGATGAAGTAGAAGCTAGTAATCCAGAAGCTAAGAAGTATAGGCAATTCCTTACTAAAATGGCAGAGCAGGAATCTGGATTTAACAGTGCAATTCAGAATAGAGCAGGAGCACCTGCCTATGGCTATTTCCAATTCATGCAGGATGATAAGAAGTATAACAACATTAGACAGTATGCAGATACGGATATAGAGACATTTAGAAACAATCCTAAGTTACAAATAGAAGCTGCAATTAAACTTGCCAAATCATTTGAGAAGGGATTCAGTAAAGAGGATTTGGAACTTGCTAATAAGAATGGATATTCTACTTGGGGATTATTAGGTGGGGCTTGGTTAGCAGGTAATGGTGGTGTACGTAAGTTCTTAAGAGGACAAGGTAATCCTTCTGATAGACATTGGAGTAAAGAAGGTAAAGGTACTGATGTAGCTACTAGGATTAAGGCATTTAATTTTAAGGAAGGTGGTATTATTAAGTATCAAGAACCTGCTCAACCTATAGCTAGAAGAGATGCTATTAAGGATTACAGACCTGAAATTCCACTTAGTCCTATTAAGCAACCAGTTAAACCTTATATGCCAACTCAACAGCCAGTGCTATCTTCTGATAATAGAACTGGTTGGGAGAAAGAAGTATCTAGGCAAATCAAAGCTGATAAAGCTAAGAATGATAAACTTTATGGTAATCAGCATACTTGGAACTGGTCTGCACCATTTACCAATGCTAGAATTACTAAAGATAATGCTAGTGCTATATTTGATTTTGATAAGTCAGCAGCTATGAGTACATTTGCAATTGGACAGGGAATTGCTAGTCCTGTTACTACTGCAACATCTATAGCAGGTTCACTAGTTGGAGCTGGTATAGGTAATAAGGTAGCAGGAGAGAAAGGTGCTCTAGTCGGTGGATTTGTTGGTGGAATGGTTAATCCTAGGTTTAGATTTGGGAAGAGTAGTTCTACTAAGAGACGGGAACATGGTAATGTAGCAGATAACGTTAATTTACATAGTAAGATGAATTTCGATGATTATGACCAAATTGTTAATGCAATAGATAATGAGGAGGAGTTATATAGACTTTATCTACAGAATGAAACTGTAGCTAAGAGAATACGTGAAGTTTCTCCGTCTTATGTAAAGGAGGTTAATAACTTTATTAAGACTAAAATCAAGAAGAGGTTTGGTAAGCCAACTAATGGTAATTATCAGGCTGCCAATAGAGTAGCAGATGATGCTCCAGAAGTTACATTTGGAGGAGTTCCGTTTAAGTATCAAGAGAATGTCTACAATATAGAACCAGGTAAACCTATACCCCATTTGGAGTTTGTAGCACATGAGAATAGCCATGGAATAGACAGGGCTGTGAGTAGATTACTAAGTACTGATTATCTAAGGAATTTATTGAATCCAAGTGACAAACTTCCGTTTAACAAATGGATTAATGAAGTTAAGAAGAGTAAGGCTGTAGTTGATTATATAAAGAGAAGTAGAAATTTAGATGTAAACAGCCCAGCAGATTACTCTAAAATAGAGAAGGAAGTTTATAAATACTTCTCTGACCCTACAGAGATTAAGGCATACTTCAGTAGGATTCCATTTGAGAAGTATAAGAAGTCAGTAGATAGGAGCTTTGACGGGAAGGTTATTAATAATCCAGTATCAAAGGATATATTCCAAATCACTGATGCAGATATACTAGATGATGTTAGATTACAACTTATAGCTTCTATCTATAAACGAAACGACATGGCGTCTTATGAAGCATTAAAGAGTAATCTTACTAATAAATTATGGGGAGTGTCTGCACTAGGTATTCCTGCAATCAACACATTAATTAATGGATATGAATGAAATTAATTTGGTTTTACAGAAGTTTCCAAGCATAAATAGGGAAGAATTATTGACACTAACAGATGCCCTACTTTGCTATTTGTATAACAAATGCCCGAAGTCTTTAGCTTCTCTTAAAGCTAAAGTTGATAAATGGTGTAGTGATACTATGCCAATTCCAAACTACTACTTAATGGGGTATAAAGAAATTGTTGAATCAGAAGAGTTCTTTAATCTACTTAGTAAAGTAGAGAAGTACGAGCACCTTAGTGGTAATCTATTTACTACAGGACTTAAAGTAATTGGGACTGATATTAAATTAAATGAGTATTCAGATGTCATTCCAGAAAGAGGTGACGGACCAATAATAGATAATTTCTTTGAAATGTAAGTAATTTCACATTATAGATAAGGAACGTAATGGTTATCGAAATGGTCAACTATAATTGGCACTCCGGTAACTATATCTAAAATGAATGAATATGATAACAGCAGAATATTGGATGGAAGGAATCAATAAAGTGCTTGATAGATATGGACTATCAAGAGAGGAGTTTTGGAAAGACCCCGAAGCATTCATTAATAATTTGGAAGATAAGGATGCAAAGCTTACATTGGAGTTCTACATGCAAATAGTATAACTAATAATAATTAAATGAATTAATATGACTAATGAACAATTAAATCAATACTATAGTAAGGATGCAGATAAGAAGCAGTGTTGGGTAAGTAAAGACCATAACTGTCCATTAAAGGAACAATGTAATGGACTTGTTAAGCCAGAATGTAAAGAGCATATAGACAATGAAGAAGCCTGCCATGCTATTGATAAGATGATAGAATGGTATTACCAAGTAGAAGAACCTGAATTTCTAAAGTTCTATAATTGTCACTTAGAGAGACATGGAAGGAATTAGTTATTCCTTCCTCTGTTAGCAGGGATATTTAATGGACGTAAATTATTAAGCTTATTAGTACCACCTTCAGAAATTGGTTTAATATGGTCTACTTCCCAACCCCAAGGATGTTCAGCTTTACCATAAGCATCACGATGTATATATTCACCACTGGCATCTTTGCGAAGTCCGTCCTGTACTAAAGTGGCTTTACTGAATATTATATCCAGTTCTTCTTCTGTCCATTTAGGTCTTACTTCCATAATCTTAGATATTAGAATTAGTAACTGCAAATATAGCAATATTTATTAATATTCCAAGACATCCTAAGAGAGTATGGAATGCATTAACAGGTAAGTATTTTGTATATCCATTAATAGGAACTACACTAATAGGAGGAATGAATTTATGAGGAGATTTAATAAGTATGGATTTGGGGTAGTTCCTGCAACTACTGTTATTAACAATTATGATAATGAGTAACACATTTGTACCATGGTGGGGTGATAAAGAGGTAGTTACTGAATATGTAGCTCCTGGAATTAGATATATAAGAGATGCTAAGACTGGTGAGCTTTTGGCATTTATAGAGGGAGAGGAAGATGATGATATGCTAGACGAGCAACCTAGTAACAATACTTAACATATTGCCATTTGTTTAATCAGTTGATAATAAGTAACTTTACAAGAAGTCGAGCTGTATTCTTGTTCTATTAGATTTAATCATTAAGATATATTCTTTGATGTTAAAGTTTATCGTTTAGGTGGCTTATTAGGTACTCGACATAAATGATAACCACGGACTTTAAATACTTTCAAAGCCTGATGATTCTTATAACTGTCATTACACTCCTTACAGATAGGAGTAAGACACTCGGTATAAATAAGTCTACCTTCTGCATTTAGTCGTCCGTATTCAGCAAGTACATGCCCACCAACAGCAGGGTTGTCATTAGTAAATGACTTCTTACAGCAAGGGCATATAGTAATGAATCTTGTAAATATATTGGTTTTATAACAGTAGGCTATCCACGACTCGTAACCATATTTACACGCTTCATCATCAGCAACAGCTTGTAAACATGTTATCTCCTTCAAAATACCTGTAACCAATAGAACACCCATAACTAGCAACTTTTATGAAATTCTACTACAAAGATAAGAATTAAACTAATATCTCGTAACTATAAATAAACTAATATGAATAATAATCAATCAGAGAATAAAGAACCAGACTTCTTTACTCCTAATGCTCCAATTAAATACGCAATGGCAGGAGGAAGAGGAGTAATGATAGGTTGCGGAATTATGACAGCCTTATATGTCATAGGCGTAATTGTAGGGTTGTGTTTGGGCTACGGTTGGAGTAGCCTTCTTCTGCCTTTCCTACCATTCATCATAATTGGATTTATTGGCTACATTTGGGAGATGTTTAAGAAGTTCCACAATCTGGGATATGATGAGAAACGTAGGATATAAAGTCTCTGTATGCCTATATATCCTACCTTCCACTAGTAAATCCCTATGTACTTGACCCTACTAGTAGGGAATAGTAGTATTATTACCTAGCCATTCAAATAACTTGTTTAGATAATACTTGATAGGCTAGATACAATATTACGTATAAATCAATTATTATATAAGAATTAATTATCATACAAGAAATCCTTATTATTCCTTTGAGGTTATTAAATTTCATACTACATTTGCAACGCATTTTCAGATGATAGTTAATTTACTAGCTTATAATCTGAATATCCAGTAAGGTTTGCTGGTAATAAATTTATTATTAACTTAATAATTAAAACTATGTCAAATTCTGAAAATGTAAATGCAAAGAGTGCTGAAGAACGTAAACGTGCAGAAATGCATAGAACTTATGGAATGTGGTATAAAGAGGGAGCAACAGCTTCCGACCTTGTTTCTTGGTGTGATGCAAGAATAGCAGTTTACAGTGAATGGATTAAGAACTGTACAGAACTGAAACATTCAAGTCAAGCACAGTTATTGAGTGGCATGTCTAAAGAAGCTTTAGAAGCAGCTTTAGCTGCATTAAACGCCCAATAGCATCTTTCGTGAGGTTGTGTCAAGACATTGGCACAACCTCATTTTCAATTTAATCAACCACATTTACTAGTTAATAATAATATTCAGTGAAATATTACATCTTGTAAGTATAATCTATTTCCCAACCATTCTGCATACATATCTTTATCAGTTCATTAAAGGTTACTAACAAATCTACATCTTCTGTATTAGTCACCAATGTGGCATTAGAGATAACAAAGTACTCTCCAGTATCATAAGCATCAAACTTATTCCTTCCATTTTGAAATGTAGCATAAACACCACTAATATAATAGGCAACCTTGTTATTCCTCTGATTACCGTCATATAGTACGTTATAAATTCCATTTATAGTATATACTTCCAATAGAACTATACCATTCTTCATTATCCTATTAGTAGCTGGTGATACATAGGTTGTAATCCTATAAGGATATATCTTGTCTATTAGTTCCATTACTAAGTTCCTCATTTTAATAGGGTCTGATTCTGCCTTCTCAATGGCATCCTTTGGTAAAGTAGGTTGGTTGAAGAACGTTCTCATATTCTCCAATCTTAACTTCTCTACACTTAAAGCTTCTATCTTATCCTTGCACTCCGCTCTCTCATTCTCACACTTAGTTAGGGTTTTATAGTACTTATCTTTAGCTATATCCATTACAGAATCCGGAGCATCCATATAAGCACTATAAGCTCTTTCTATCAATCTATCCATGTTGGATATATGAGATGTAAAGTTGGCTATATTCATTTCCAAATTGGTTATTTTATCGGTAAGTTCCTCCACCTTAGCTACTCTATCTTCATCATTCAAATTGGCAAATCCTATTAGCTCCTGTTTAATTAAGCCCCAAATAATGGCTTCTAATTTCTCATTACTAATTGTAATGCGACTACTACAATCTGTAGCATTATTGATACCCGACATACATGACCACCTAATAGCTACCTTCCCATTCATCAATCTATATTTATCCCCCTTATCTCCACCACGTTTCTGTGGAGTTAATGAGTGTTCACAGATAGGACATTTAAGAAGTTTACTCAATATATAAGTAGCCTGTTTTGGATAAGGAGTTCTAGCAGTTCTATTTGTAGCTCTCTTAGTGGTGGCTTTATCGAACATAGCCCTAGTTATGATAGTAGGTATCTCGACTTCAAACTCATCTACATCTTCTGTATCTGGGTCAGTAAGAGATACAACCTTTATACCAGTACAATAAGGTTCAAAGGTTAAAATATGCTCTATAGTCCCTATGCTGAATTTCTTATTAAATTGTTCACCATACTTGGCAGTAATAGCCAAAGCTGTAGATTTCAGTGTTGCACCGTCTTTAACATATTCTTCAAATACATCTACCACAACTTTAGCGGCATCATCATTTATCACCCAACTATTCTTCTTACCCTTATCTCTACCACCATATCTTTTATAACCAAAGAAGGGCTGTCCTATACTCATTTGATTGTTATCCAGTTCATCACGTCTACCAGATGCTATTTGTGTTTTCATACTCTTTATGTATTTCCAAGCAGCATCAAAGGCAGCACCTATAATAGTTTCAGCATCTCTAACTTTCTTGCCAGTTACAGGGTCTATAGTCCAAGTATCAATATCCCTAAAATACACAGGAATATCCATGTTGATAAGCTGTCTAACATATAACCGACCCGACATAGGGTCACGACTCATTCGGCTAACTTCCGACACTAAAACGACATCAAATTCCTTATTAATAGCAGCATCTTTTAGACGTTGAATAGACTGCCTATCTCTCTTACTTGCATCATCTTTACCAGTGATATGCTCACCAAATATCATATTATCACTTGACGTATAACCAAACTTCTTAGCCAGTCTAGTTAGGTCATTTACCTGTCGCTCATAGTCTTGCTTCTTAGTTGAGCACCTAATCAAAAATGCAGCTCTCATATCTGTTACATTTAATATTATTGCAATCAAGACTATTAGCTAACTATCTATAATACAATCTAATAGCACAGATAATAGTCCTTACCTCTCGCAAAGATAAGAAAGGTCCAACAATGGTGCAAGTATTTTAAGAATAGCGAATTGCCGGAATTCAACCGAGGAGTGCTGGAAGTGTTGCGTCAACCATTGGAAGACCGCCAGATCACTATTTCCCGCATCAAAAGTACTATCAGCTATCCGGCCAATCTGATGCTGATTGCATCCATGAACCCATGCCCCTGTGGATATTACAACCATCCGACAAAAGCATGCGTATGCAGCCCCGGACAGGTTCAAAAGTACTTGAATAAGATATCCGGTCCATTATTAGATCGCATCGACATTCAGATAGAGATTGTACCTGTACCCTTTGATAAGATTTCCGATCAAAGACAGGGAGAATCGAGCAATATCATCAGACAGCGAGTGATAAAAGCCCGTCAAATGCAGGAAAGACGCTACACCGAATATACCGGAATTTATTGCAATGCACAAATGAACAGCAAACTGCTTGCAATGTACGCTCAACCGGATGCCAAAGGACTTGCATTGCTAAAAAATGCAATGGAACGACTCAATTTATCTGCCCGAGCCTACGACCGGATTTTAAAAGTTGCCCGTACAATCGCCGATTTGGAAGGAGCAGAACAAATACTCCCCAATCATTTGGCAGAGGCTATCAGTTATCGGAATCTCGACAGAGAGAACTGGGCTGGATAATAACAATGAATATAAACATAAGAGAATTATTTCATCGATAACACTATCTTTTTTCATATATTTGTTTTACATTTGTGACAAACAAATATGCAATCATATGAAAACATCAATAACAAGTCTTTTAATGATATTTTGTTTGAGCATATTGGCTTATGCGCAAACTCCCCAGGACAGAGCCACAGAACTAAAAAAACAAGCGCAAAGCAGTCTCAATCAAAAAGATTACATCAAAGCGCGTTACTTATTCAAAAAAGCATACGAAGCATTTGCAACCCGCGGAAACTATCCACAGGCGATAGAATGTGGTGTTCAGGCCAATGCTTTATACGTCAGAGAGAACTTTTACAAAGAAGGATTCGAACTTTGTCGTGACATGGACCAACTTATATGGACCGGAGAGCAAAATCAGAAGAAAGTCTTTTATGACCTCCGCTTCCTCGTAAACAAGGAGCGGTTGCAGATGTACACGGCACTTAAAAATCCAGCCCAAGCAAAAACACAGCTGAATAAATTGGAAGAAACCGCTAACCTTGCCAAGAATGACTCACTGACAGAGGTTTTACTGTATACAAAAGCCAACTATTACTATACATTTAACCAAAACACGCAAGGTGATGCCTGTTTCCGCAAACTGATTAATCAATATAAGGAAAAGAAAGACTATGCCAAAGTGAATGATTGCTACAAGAACCTTATCGGAATTGCCCGTAAAGCCAATAATGCCCCTTTAATGGAACGCACCTATGAAAGTTACATCGTTTGGACAGACTCCGTGAAAGCTCTGACAGCTCAAGACGAACTGAATGTACTGAAAAGGAAATATGACGAAAGCCAACTGACTATACAAGAAAAAGACGACACACTATCAGCCAAACAATACATCATTATAGGTCTGTGTGTTCTTGTAGTCATCCTCGTTGCCGGACTGGCAATACTGGCCGCCATATTACTGAAATTTATAGCCGGCAACCGCAAATTAAAGAAAAGTGTGAAGATTGCCAATGAACATAATGAATTAAAAACCAAATTCATTCAGAACATATCCTCACAGATGGAACCGACTTTGAATACGTTGGCTACCTCTGCGAATGAACTTTTACAGAAAGCCCCTCAAGAAGCGAGCCAAATGCAGAGCCAAGTCGCTGCTCTGAAGAAATTCAGCGATGATATCCAGGAACTGTCTTCATTAGAGAATTCATTAACCGAACTCTATGAATTGGGTGAAATCAACGTAGGTACTTTCTGCGAAAATGTAATGGATAAGGTTAAGGAGCATATAAAAATAGATGTTACTCCTTCAGTCAACGCTCCCAAACTTCAGGTAAAGACAAACAAGGAGCAACTGGAACGTATCCTTCTCTATTTACTGAAAAATGCAGCCTACTACACCGAACAAGGACGTATCAGCCTTGAGTTCAAGAAACGTGGTGCACATACTCATCAATTTATCGTGACGGATACGGGAATCGGTATTCCGGCAGAGCAACAGGAAAATATTTTCAAGCCTTTCACGGAAGTGAAAGACCTCACTACAGGAGATGGGCTAGGATTACCAATCTGCTCACTTATCGCCGCAAAAATGAATGGTAGCCTGACGCTAGATACCAGTTATACCAAAGGAACCCGTTTCATACTGGAACTTCACGTCTAAATTTTGCATAAAACGAATAACTTGTATCATTAGATTACTTTCTAATTTGTTTATTATAGTTACCTTTAGCAAAGAGTATTCCAAACACAAACTTGAAAACATACAAAAATATGAACAATTTCCCATATAAACGGATATCACGTTTTAAATAAACCTTTGAGTAGTTTATTAAGAACAGTATTTGAGTTTATTAAAAACTTTGCAATCGGATTTCCGAGTTCTCAACTCTATCTATTACAACAAAAAGGCTGCAAATTTCATGAAATTTGTAGCCTTTTTGCCTATAGCCGATACACCATTTCTGATACTAATCAGGAAATAAAAAGCATTTGTCAAGAACCTATTGTTTTTTTGCTGAAAAAATAAAGAGAAAACTAACTTATATATAATAAGATAGCCTTCTCTCTATTTATAAACTGACTTTCCGCTTTATTCTACAGAATATCATCTCACGATATTTTGTATCAATAAATATCAGACAATAAGATCTTACTCTTGCGGCATATTTCCCATTTTTACCACTGAATAGCTTGGTCTGTATCAGGAATCAAGCTATTAACTTTTCGTTCCATCAACATACTACCTTCAGCACGACAAGGTACAACGATATCTTTATCTTCATACGTTGTCACATCATCATACGTATATGACATATAAATCGTCGTGAAATGATGTTCCAAATAAGGAGTTACTTCATCTAAAGACATGCTAGTCGTATAAGTAGGCGCATCTCCTATAAGTCGGAAGTTCATGGCATTAGTCGGATCGGCAGGTTCAGCTGTCAGTGTCCCATTTTCGTTAAAAGTCAACACAATCTTATATTTATCTCTATCCTTCAATTCTTCACTAATGACTCCGGCATAGAAGAAGCATTGATTCTCACTCACTACATGCAAGGTACGTGTACTTGAAACCATAGCACTCGTATTATCCATCATATATACAAACATATTGGTGGCCCCATAAGCTCCTGAATAATCATTAAACGGCATCACACGGAGAAGTGCTTTACGATAATTCTTGCGTGGATTCGGATCATACGAGTCACTATCCAAAATCGTCAATGGAAGTACCCATTTATCAACAAGATCCAGTCCGCTAAATTTGAATTTAATATCAAACAAACCTTGACATTCCCCAGCCGGAATATGACAAGTAGGAGAGGCAAACTCATAGTGTTTCTTATCCAGCAATTGAAAATACAAGTCTTCACGTTGTTTCCAGCGAGCTTCATTCAAACCAATCAATGTATCCGGATCCACATCAATAGCAACATCCAGATCTCTTTCATTCATAGTAGAGCCACCTACAATCACCGGTAGCCGATAAGTCACTTCACCGTTCGCTTGATAACGCAAATATACATCAGTCACTCCCTTACTATTGACAGGGGCTTTCAATCCGACATTTTGCACATACACTTCTTCCACCCATTCATTGTTACATGCACCAGTCAGAACAAGCGTTAATAACAATATAAAATATACGATATAATTTTTCATATTTTTCCATTTAATAAGGTTAATCATAATATGTCCATCCCGGGTTCTGAGTCAGACGCAAGTTTCTTCTCAACTGATCATGGGAAATCGGCCAGAAATACATTTTACGGCTAAAAGTAGTCGGCAAGTTCGAATTGATCACTTGAGTATGAAATAAGTCTCTTTCTGTTTTACTCATATATGCATTGCAACCATACATCTGCTGCGACTCCTCATATTCGGCATCCTTCCAACGGCGCAGATCAAAGTAACGACTGTTTTCTGCAAATAACTCTATCTGGCGCTCATGCTTCAAATGCTTGCGGAACTCATCAGCATTCTCATAAACATCTGATCCAAAATCGGGAACTCCTCCACGAATACGAACTCTGGAAATAGCATAACTCATTTCATTCTTATCACGTGAAATATCATAAGACTGAGTTCCATCCCATGAAGGAATCTGATAAGTACTCGCACCTAATTCATTTAATGCCTCTGCATACCATAACAACACGTCAGCATAACGAATACCAATCACAGGCTTTGAGATAACCCCTCCCTCTGTCTTAAAGTTGTCACGAGAACTAACAAATTTCCTGATCCCAATACCAGTAGCCAACCAACGATCACCTGAATTACTCCAGCCACTCTCTTCACCACGATAATACCATATGATTAGATTCCGGTCATACGACTGTACAGCATTAGTACCATTCCATAAGCAACCATTGTATGCTACCGTAGCATAAAAACGTGGTTCACGATGTCCATATTGTTTATTCACACCTTCCACCAATGGTGCCCAATCACCACTAGCTGCTTCCTCGGCACTCACATAATTTTCATCACCCGTCCAGTCTTTCGTCTTATCAAAAGGTTTTCCGGTATTCATCTGATAGGCATCGCATTGCTTACCTGTCATAGCATGACAATTATAACCTCCGAATGCTATTGGCATCTGATGTTGAATCATCGTATTGATATCTCCGTTGTTCTGTCCGGTTGTAAAAATCATCTCTTTGTTTTCCGAAGGAAAAATCACTCCATTAAAAAGTGTCTCGTAAGACTGTAACGGGTCAATATTCCGCCATCCTGCAGGAAAATCCGCATGAGAATATACCGCATGCGTAGGAGGAGCAATCGTTGCCGGATTATCAATTGTACCAGTAGAGTGAGCTGAGACCGTATGTAGCTCATACACACCCTTACGACCAAGTTCTACCACATCACGAGCAGCTGCTGCCGCCTTTGCCCACTTTTCTTCATTGTATTCTTGAGCCATCAGATAGCGTCCTTCATCATCCACCAAATCCGTGAAACGTTCAGTATCGGTTGGACGCGGATTATTGAGAGGGCTGGCAGCATAAAGCAATGCTTTTGCGCGAGTTGCCAAAGCTGCTCCGCGAGTAGGACGTGCCATATTACGTGTATCACGTTTCAATGGTAAGTCTTTCGCTGCAAGCTTCATTTCCTCTGCAATGTAGTTGACACAATCGTCATACGTGCTACGTGGGATATAAAGATCCTCATAAGCAGCATTATAGTCCATCACACCATCATTAGGTATAATTGGTATAGGCCCGTACTTTTGCAACAACTTCCAGTAGAAATAAGCGCGTACAAAACGAGCCTGTGCCTTATAATCAACAATTTCATCCGGAGTCATTTCTTTATTTCTGTCAATATTATGAATAAAAATCGAGGCATGACGGATACCATCATAAGCTTGTGCCCAGGAGTCTTGTTTCCAATTCTCATCATATTCACAATATTTGAATACACGATATTCAAGATTACGGTCGCTATAACACATATCGTCAGAAAAGTTAGTAATACAGTTATCTTTCGAACCAATATCGATGTTACTCCATGTCAGCCAAGCGTATGCAGTCGCCAACCATTGTTCCGACCATTCTTTATTTTCGAATATATTTTCCAAACTCTGGGTATTTTCTCCCAATTTCCCCTCCACGCTCAAATAATCTGAACAAGAGGAAACCATCATTCCCATACTGATAATGGTGGAAAACAATATATGTTTCTTTTTCATATTTCGTATTATATATTAACAGTTAAACCTAAAGTGAGCATTTTAGACAATGGATACTGCTGCCCGTTAGAGCTCCCCATTTCAGGATCCCATAATTTGAACTTAGAGAATGTTAACAGATTTGTCCCGATAAAGAAGATGCGTACATTATTCATCAAGATTGCACGACTGATGTTCTTTGGAAGTGTATAACCCACCTCTACCGTTTTCAGGCGCAGATATGAACCATCACGCAACCAATATGTCGATTCACGGTTATTGTTACTGTTATTCTGCCAGGTCAAACGAGGATATTTGGCATCAGGATTCTCATTCGTGCCAAGACTCCAGTAGTTTCCTACTACATCCGTAAGAATGTTACCCCAGTCACCACCACTAAATGGTCTGACTCCAAAACCATCAATAAAGAAAGAGGATTTACCAGCACCTTGGAAATGTAGATTCACATCGAACCCTTTCCATGTAGCAGACATACCAAAGCCGTAAATCAAATTCGGACGGGTTGTAGAACCAATAGGTACCCTATCACTATCATTAATCACGCCATCACTGTTCACATCTTTATATTTAATATCACCAGGCATTACTGTTCCCCATTCTGTTTGTTGAGGACTGTTACGTATATCATCATAATCCTTAAATAAGCCAAGAGCTATCAGACCTTTCGCTTGATTGACACGATACCCTGTATCACGTATATAAGGATATGCGCTATTTGCCTCGTCAGCAGCCAGAATCTTATTATTACTATAAGTGAAATTACCGCGTACAGTCAGACTGACATTGCCTATATCCTGTTTGAAAGCCACATTTCCATCAAAACCGGTAGAACGTACCTTACCTACATTCGCACTAGGTGTAAGATAACTCAAACCTAAAGTTCCTGGCAAACTTTGACGCTGCATAAAGATTCCATCACGTGTTTCATGAAAATAATCTACAGTACCAGTAAACCTGTCATCCCATAACGAGAAGTCAACACCTATATCATGCTTAGTAGCAATCTCCCATGTCACACCAGAAGAAGATATCTGCTTATAAATCTGTCCATTATCCACATTAGGAGTATTGTAATCTCCCCAATTATAAGGATTTCTACTTTCAAAAAGCTCCAGATAAGGGAAACGAGTTCCAATATTGTCACTACCTACCTTACCATAAGAATAACGAAGCTTAAACATATTCATCCATTTCAGATTCTTCTTAATAATAGGTTCTTCCGCAATATTCCATGCTACTGAGTATGCAGGAAAGAAGCCAAACTGGTTGCCTGGGGCAAAATTTTCTGAACCATTGTAACCAAAGTTGAAATCAACCATATAGCGATATTTCCATCCATAGGTAATACGACCAGCAAGTCCCATGTGTCTATTAGGTAGCCAATCATAGCCGGCTGTACTTTGTGTGTTGACATATTCATCCTGAGTATATTTCAACGTACCGCCCACCGAATGATCACCGAATCGACGATCATATTGCAAAATAGCCTCCAAAAACTGCCTACGGTTACCTGAAGCAGAAGACTCATGAAACATCAGCTGTTTCTCTGCCACTTTTTTGAAAACGATTTCCCCGTTAGAATCTCGCTGACGTTCGGCTTGCCATTGTTCAGGCCACTGCTTATGATTACGATAGTTATTGTTATAAGTATCAAATCCAAAACGTCCGGTAAACTTCAAACCTTTCGTTATAAAATCCAATTTCTGATCCAAAGTCGCATTCGTTTGAATTACGTTCTGCCACTCCTCATAATAACCGGTTTGTGTAGCAATTACCCATGGATTAGTACGTTCACTTGTTCCTGCAGCCGGAATTCTTCCGTTCGAAAAAATCACCGGCATATTAATAGGTGTTTGTCCCATTACGGACTTCCACAATGCATCAGAGCCAAGTCCCGGATCATTCTGAGTAGAAAGCCAGCCTGAAACACCTACCGTCACCATGGTGGTCTTTGTAACATCAAAATCTACATTCATACGATAGTTCCAACGCTGGTAATTGGCATTTGTATTATAATCTTTCAACTTACCGTCTGTCTTATACATACCTCCCTCGCTAACATAGCTTGCTGACACAAAGTAGCGTGCCACAGAACCACCGCCACTTATATCAAGATTAGCACGATAAGTCATTGCACCGTCTCTTAACAATACATCCATCCAGTCTACATTCGGATACAAATCCGGATCCAGTCCTGTCTGAATCAGTCTCAACTCATCTTGGGAATACATCGGCTGTTGAGAACGAGTTGTACGTGATTCGTTCAGCATGGTAGCGTAAGTATAACCATCTACAAAGTCAGGAGTCATGGTACGTGTATTATAAGAAGTTTCCACTTTCGCATTGATATTAATTTTACCAGCCTTACCTCTCTTAGTAGTAATCAACACTACGCCATTTGCACCACGACTACCATAAATTGCTGTAGCTGAAGCATCCTTCAATACAGAGAATGACTCAATATCTTCCACATTGACTTCATTCAGGCTACGTTCGAATCCATCTACTAAAACCAATGCTCCGGAACCTGCCCCAAAAGTAGAGATACCACGAATCCAGAATTCTGACATATTGGCTCCCGGTCTACCGGAAGTCTGCCTTGCTAACACACCAGGAACATTTCCAGCCAATGCATTTGCCAGACTTGAAGTAGGAGATGACTTCAACACATTCACATCTACCGTAGAAACTGCACCTGTCATTGTTATTTTCTTTTGAGCACCTGTACCGGTGATAACCACTTCATCAATCACACTAGCAGAAGATTCTCGCAATGTGACATCAATCTTACTCATATTATCCTTTATCAGGACTTCTTGTGTTTCAAATCCTATATAAGAAAAGATCAGCGTACTGTAAGGAGCTATTTTAATCTTATACTCACCATCAATGTTGGTGATAACTCCCAAACCTGCAACATTCTTTACCGAAATATTGACTCCAGCCAAAGGTATCTTTTCGGCATCTCTGACCATACCGGTTACCTCTATCGTCTGACTCTGGGCATACATATCAATGACGTAACCTGTTGTCAATAATAATATCATAAATAAAAATTTCCTCATAAAATAAGAATTGTGTGTTAATCATCAATTTACTGTAATGCAATGGTACGAACACGGTGATTACCGTTGTCACCAACATAGAAAGTACCTGTAGACTCTTCATAACAAAGTCCTAAAGGATAGTTGAAACGTGCTGTTTCACGAGGATCACCGTCAATATATCCTGACACGATCTGATCTGTCGAATAACTTCCACGACCGGCAAACGTTGTAACAATACCATCAGGAGTGATCTTACGAATACAATGATTGGCAGCATCAGTAAGATAAAAATCATATATATCCGCACGTTGCTCTGCCACATATTCTTCGTTCAACACAAAACACCCTTGCATTGGATTATCAAAACGGGCAGAATTCTGGGATGCGTCCTTGTAACCATATGATCCGAACTCTCCAGCAAAAGTAATAGGAGTTTCCAGATATTTACCAGCCCAATTATATTCTGCTTTCATCACACATTGCTTGTCACGTGCTATTAAATAGGCAAAATTTCCACTTGGATGAAAAGTAACACATTGGAACCAGCCGCTTGGTCCCATCTTGGCAATCTGCTTCGGATCCCACATTTGTGTCTTCTCATTCCAAACCGCTTTATGAAGCGTAGCATCACGACCACGACACAAAAAGATAGTACCATCTATAGGATGCGTGAATAATGTATTGAAATCATCTCCATTTAAAGCCGGATAAGAGTTTTTAAAATTTTCTTTACGAAGTAGGTAATAAGCTCCTGCACGTTCTACATTCCCCTGCGGACAGTTCACAAACATAGTATCCCTGTCCACACTCCAGCCAAGTCCACTCGGAGCACTACTCCAACCAGCAGCACCATTAGTAATCACAGTAGCTATGGAATCCTTATCTAGATAAATTTTACGTAAACTATGTTCATTCTCGAAAAAATAAATGCAACGTTCGCCTGATGATTCGTCATAGTACATGGCAAGAGGAGTTTGAGTTCCTGCTTTATCAAAATTACCATCCGTAATAGAAGTATTGCCTTCACTATCTACTACACCGCACAACGTGCCGACAACTACATTATACTGATAAGAGAACTTTTGGTCAAATGTATAGGTAGCATTCAAACTTTTATCTTTATTCAATATATCCACCTGCACAGACCCTCCATCCGCACGGGAAGGAACAATACAATAAATCTGTGTACCGGAAGAGCTAACAACCTTCGCTTCCTTACCACCGACAACCACTCGTATCAGTGAGGGATCAGTCCCAAAATTACTACCATTGATAAACATGTTCGTGCGTACAGCACCTTCCAAAGGAGAATAGTCAGTAAAAACAACTTCAACATTAGGATCAGAAGCTACATAAGACGGAAGATTTACTTCCACATTTTTGTCCATGCAACTACCCAATCCACCCAAGCAAATCAAGGAAAACAATACAAACCTAACCTGTTTCCCTCCTTTTTTTGTTTTAAAAAGACTTTTCATTGTATTAAATTATTCGTTAAACAATAAATATAAAAATCAAAAGAAAAAATAACTATGCATTATTCCAATGTGCACTATTAACGAAATGCAAAATAAAACGCTATCCTATTAATAGAATAAAAATAACGGTTCAATAAATGACAAAAACAGGTCAAAAACCTATAAAACAGCTATCCTAGTATGTTTTGGAGCACTTTTACTATTTTAGCTTATGTTGTGTGCTTTTCTCTATTATCATCCAACCTATATCTCCCCCCCCGAAAGTGATATTACATATAGCATAGTTGTATAAATGGTCATAAAAATACAAACTCTTTCTAAAATGGAGCAACATCAGAAAATATCAACTACAGTAGTATCTGGCTTGCCCTTCATTACTTATATAAAAAAATAGTGGGAGCTTTTATCACCCCACTATTACATTTCTCATACTATTGCTTGCTCCAGCAAATAGATTGCAAAAACCAAGCTTTATTTTCGTCATTCAAACCCTGACGCTTCAAAACCTCCGGGAGGTCAGTATAACTTTTCCAAAAATCGGAAACTAAAGAAGAGATCTTCTCCGGTGCATAGATTACCGCTTCACTCAGACTTCCCATTTTACCAAATTCTTCCTTAAAGCAAATATATGAATCACGGTATTTTAACTGCTCCATAGATTTAGCTATTCGTCTAGATACTCCCAACAAGCCGTTCATATCAGCTGTTTCCGTAGGATAAACTATTTTAATAACCTTTTCCTGATCACATGACAAAACAGGCAAATCAACCGAAAGAGCAAACTCTTCACCCAAATATTCATATTTGGCAGGTTGACCATTTACAGTGACAGACTGAGGAACAAGTGATGAGAGCACTTTCACTTTGAATGAACGAGATTCAGGCATATCTTTATATCGGCCATCACGTTTACCGATAACAATCGTTCGTTCCTGCCCTTGGCTGAAAGATGTTAATTTAGTCACAGCATATTCCGAAGCATAGTTCTTATCATTTCCATTATCTTCATAAAAATTAAAGGACGAAATTCCATTTCCACCAGGGAATACGGTAACAACAACCTCCTCATCATTACCGTTCAGGTTCATCACCTTTCTTGTATACATCGGCAATACCGCTCCCGCTTTTACATAAATCGGATATTCGTCAATAGCAAAAGGACGTTCCACTATTTGTCCTCCTTTCAGTAAGGTACCTGTATGCAACTCATACCATTCACCTTCGGGCAGCCACACACGCACTTGTACATAACCATCTTTTGCAGGAGCTGTGGCAGGAGCAACCAGAATATCATCTCCAAACATATATTCATTACGGAACTCATATGCTTCCTTATTATCCGGATGATCATAATACATCGGACGGCAAAGTGATAATCCTTCATCATAACCTTTACGAGCCATTGTATAAATATAAGGCGCCATCTCATAACGTTGCTGGATTGTCTTACGAAGAACATCACAATATTCTTTGTTGAATACCCATGGTTCCTTATTCAAACCGGCACTTTTTTGAGAATGTGTACGCATAATCGGGCTTAAGGCTCCGAATTGCAACCAACGAGTGTACATTTCCGGATCTATACTTTCACCGATATGTCCTCCTAGGTCATGACTCCAATAACCATATAATACATTGGAAGCTGTCGAGTTGAAGTAAGGCTGAAAATCTAATGATTTCCATGAAACAACTGCATCACCGGAGAACCCCACCTGATAGCGATGATTACCCAAACCTCCCCAACGGTGATATAGCATCGGACGTGTGTCCCTGTTCTTTTCCATATTACTAAAGAAAGCATAATTAATCCACCAAGTGTTGCTCAAATTCTTCACCTTCGGATCATATATCCTTTGTTGCCAGTCCAGCCACCAAAAATCAACACCATCTTTCTCCATTGGCGTCAATACATTCTTAAACATATTTTTAATAAACTTCTTATCTGAATTTATCCATGGAATAGTCTGTTTGGACTGAGGATCAACTCCCATATCTTTTGCTAATCCAGAATATTTTTCTTCATAAGAAGCTACTCCATCCGCCGGATGTAAGTTAAGGGTGATTTTCACATCATTCTGTTTCAAGTATCCCAAAAACTCCTTTGGGTTCGGGAATAAATCACGATTCCATGTCCAACCGGTCCAACCACCTTTTCCTTGTTCTGTATAATGCCAGTCCATATCTACCACCAATACATCCAAAGGAATCTGATAAGTATGGAAATTATCAATCAGATTACGGAACTCCCTGTCAGAATATAACCAATAGCGTGACCACCAATAACCAAATGCATACCGGGGAGGTAATGGTACTTTTCCCGCAAAGAGGGTATAATCTTTCAAGGCAGCTTTATAGTCATGTCCATATGCCATGAAATACCAATCCTGTCCGCCATTAGCCGGACGCTCTTTCACCCAATCCCAATCTTTATTATCATCAAACAAAAGTCCCTGAGAATCATCAATCAGAGTCCAACCGTCCGTAGCCAACAGGCCATCTTCCAGTTTCAGTTTATCACCTTTCTTTGTATCAGCCACCCATGTTTGTGTCTGTGTATCACCATCCATACCATCCAATGTACGATAGGTTCCTTTCAAGTTGCCCTTCTGTTGCATACCGGGTTTCCAAGTAAAAGGTAATATTTCTTTAGAGGCAGTGATAACCAAGTTCTTATCTGTAAACTGTCCACTCTTTTTCTTATAACGCATCTTCATTTTGGAAGTCGTTATTTCAACCCATCCTCCTCTTGTTTTTAGCTTGTAATCTACCTGGGGATAGTTACGATTCACAACGATGTGAGATCTATCGTCCACGAATTTCCCATCCGGTGCATATTCCAGACGGATTGCTCCATCAGAAATGACTGTAAATCTTACATTGCCATCTGTATAAGCAATATTTCGCTGTGTGTTTTGCGCATGCAATACAAATATAAAACTCTGCATGACACAGAGTAAAAGCAATAATCCTCTTTTCATGATAACATTTAAAAGCAATAAATTTATAATTCGAGAATAAAATAGGGTCGTTGCAGTTATCATAGCTACAACCACCCTATGTCAACTACTTACTCTTCTTGAAAGTCGGAGCTTCCGCCTTCACAACCGGTCCGTCCCCTACGAGATACGGCCAATCATCGTCATCCCAATAAACTCTATCAAGCAATACTACACGACCTAAAGATGGATCGGCAGTCCGGTAAGCATGATAGATAATCCAATCTTTACCTTCATCATCCTGCACTATTTCAGCATTGTGCCCTGTCCCCAGAAACGCATCATTTCTGTGTATCAGTACCTCATGTTTATTATCATTCATGTTGTCACCTGATTTATTCAAATAAGGACCAAAAAGCTCGGTGGAACGACATACAACTGTCTGGTATGTACTATTTGCACCGTCACAGCAAGTACCTGTAGAGCAGAACAAATAATAGTATTTACCTCTTTTCAAGATATATGATCCTTCATAAGCATTGGTACCTCCAGTATTGGCAGCAACCTGTATTTTTGTCGCTTTTGCATTTTCAATACCTCCTTTCAGTCCAAGACCGTCTTCAGTCAATTCAATACCCCAAATACCATACCAGCTTCCCCAGAAAAGATATTTTTTACCATTATCTTCAATATAGAAAGGGTCGATACTATTATGAACATCGATCTCATTGCTACGGAATAATTTGCCTTGATCGGTAAACGGTCCTTCCGGCTTGTCCGAAACAGAAACACCAATACCACAAGTTGCTCCACCTCCCCACTTGGACAAGGAGTAATACATCACATATTTTCCATTGATATAATTGATATCCGGCGCCCAAATACCTGCTTCCGGTTCCCATGACGGTTTTTTATCATCCTCGTAAGCACCGCCCACATAAGTCCAGTGAACCAAGTCTTTGGATTTGTGTATCCATGTATTTCCTCCGGTAGCATACAAATAGAAATATCCGTCTTCCGCTTTTATCACTGTCGGATCCGGATTATCGGAATCGATGACAGGATTTGAATACCACACTTTGTCTGCCAATGGAGCTTGTTCTGCTTCACCTTTCTGTTTATCGCTGTTACCACACCCCCATGTAAGCAGGGAAAATATTCCAAGCGTAATTGTATGTTGTAAGTATAACATAAGTTCTCAGTTTTTATTAATTTTACTAATCTATTCCATACTCGAATTCAATTCAACACCAGGTCCCAATACAATATGGATTATGGAAGTCTTTGATTCTTTGTCCGTTTCTGAAGTAATTGGCATACCATCCGACTGAAACGCTTCCAATGTAATGCTAAACTGAGCTTCTTTTTCGTCCACTCCAAAAGCTTTCATATATTCCATTATCTGTTGATTGGTAAAAAGCTGTTCGCGTACTCCGTTATAAGTAAGTATGCTTTTATCTTCCACACCCATTGTTTCAGTTATTTCTCCATCTACCTGCAGTCCTAAAGTCATAACATACTTCGATGCTGTTTCTATATCCAGCCAACGGTAGACAAAAGCAACCCCATCCATATTTTCCTGTGTAATCTGTACATAATAATCATCAGATTCCACTTCTACTCTCGGTACACGTGGTTGTGGGTCACCCTCACTTTCCACATCTCCACATGCTCCCAATACAAATATATTAGTAAGCAGATATAGTATTATAAACAGTTTTTTCATGATTTTCATATTTTAATTTACTTCTTATGGAGATTATTCAGTCGGCTCCAAATATATCTTCATCTCATTAAGGTCTACTGTCAAAATGTATTTACCATCAGCAGCAACAATCCATTTCAAGTCACCGCCATTATCCTGATACCTTGCTTCTCCGAGTTCATGTTCTACGCCCGGATTTGCTCCTTGTGAAGGAGCAAAAAAGAATTTTCCTGCAAAATCTGCTCCATTCGGCTCCAACGCCAACTTAAACTCTTTACCGCCATAAAAGTTACCTGTATACGTCCAACGTTCTGGATGGCGTGGATCATTATTCACAAATGCACCTTCCTTTTTCATTTTACCCCAATCCCATCCGATGGTACTGGCATCGCCAACAATCCAAATCCCACCTTGCGGTAAAGGGTAAATACTAACGATATTCACATCCAAACGATTTAAGTCCACAACTATTGTATAGGTACCGCTTTTTGTATTTTCAAACATCTCACCATTCCCTGCTTCTGCCACATATTGCAAAGAATTATCTCCATTCTCAGCTTTCATGTAGCATGGATAATCAGAATCCGGACTAAGTGCAAAGAAGTACTCACATGGCTTCAATTCCGCTGTCGACTGATATACTCCTGAACCCACAACCTTCTCGGTCATTCGGCGAACAGTTTTCTCTCCAGCATCATCCACCATCACCATATATATCGCAGTAGCATTCTTATCATATCCGATCACATTCAATTGCGTCTTCGACAACTCCGGTTTCAAGTATTCTACAGATGAATTGACCTGTCCTATAACCTCTGCTTCAATAGTCACCTTATCCCCAGGAAGTATACTCCAAGAAGCCAGTATATCATTTAACTCCTTATGCGTGAAACTAATGGAACGCTCTTCCGATTCAATCTCATACAAATCTGTCACATTAGAGTGTAAGTCTGCCATATACATTCTGAAAAAATAGGTGATAGTAGCATCAGCTCCTCCACGTTGAGCTGCAGCATCCCATGTAAATATGACAGCTGCTTCATTCTCTTTTTCTTTCTCCAAAGTAATTTCAGAAGAAGAAGCCTTCAAAAGCATCTGATCTACAGGAGTTTCAAGCGTGTAATACTCCGGATCTTTATTACAGCTCGCTACTATCAACATAAGAAAGAGCAAGCATATTAGTTTCATTATCTTATTCATAATTATGCTTTTCATTTAATTAATTCCAGAAAGGCGCCTGAACCAAGTTCGTGTTCTTATTCATTTCATCTATATATACCGGGAACCAGTACATCGCCCTTTTCCACACACGTGTCTGGAATACGGTTCTCTTATAAAATTCCTGACTATTTGTTCCTGCGAAATTCATACCATAATCATCTCCACACATCTCCGGGAGCTGTTCCACAATTCTCCATCGACGGATATCCGACCAGCGTGATCCTTCACAGCAAAGTTCAACACGGCGTTCCATACGAACTGCCTCACGTACTGCCAGTTGATTGTCATCTACATGAATGTATTTTGCATCATCTGCCGCTACGGCATCCAACGTATATTGGCGCACGCCTGCACGTTCACGGACTTTATTCACATATTTTAATGCATCCTCACGAGATGCTCTATTATCATAAGCCTCATTAACAGCCTCAGCATAATCCAAATAGGAAGCAGCTAAACGATATAGGAACATTTGACGCCATTTGTAACTACCATTCTTCGGATTATCCTGTGAATATACTTTCTTACGAACCAAATAACCATTTTGGGGTGCATCATGTGTATAATCATTATCTTTCTGATTCTTAAAGAATTCGAATTTACGCTCTGCCAAAGCATACCAAGAACCATTATAACTTACTGTAGTATAAAAACGAGGTTCGCGATTACAATACATATTATATGTACCTTCGGCAGTTATTTCTCCCTTTTGCCCTGTACCACCAGTCCAATTAGTAGATCGGGTTTCTGTCTCCGTTGAAAAACCTTCTTCTACATATTTCGAATTATCATCGTCTTTCGGAAGCCCATTCTTCATGAAGAACGCGTCCACCAAACCTTGATATACACCTAAACCATTTCCACCACCATATTCTTTAGTTACAGCTTTATTCGTATAGAACTGGTAACTTTGATAAGCATCTTCTTTTGTATATGGGAACAATATCTCCTTATTTCCATCTTGAAATTTCGTAAACCAAAGATTTTCAAGCGAAGTAAACGGGTCTATTTCTCCCTCATCATTATATTCTACGTACAAACGATAACCGGCTTGCTCTGCTACATCAAGCAATCGTTTGCAGGCTTCTGCCGCTTTCACCCATTTTTCCTGGCTATAAGTAGAATTGAACAATTCCTCACCTTCTTTATTCTTATGTCCAATGTACCACTCATTTCCATTTACCAACGGACTTGCAGCAAATAATAACATCTTCGCACGAACAGTTAGACACATAACTGAAGTTATACGACCATATTTCTCCACACTCTGCCATACAGCAGGCAATTGTTTAGATGCTTCCAACATCTCATTATCCAAATGGCTGACAATCTCATCAAAAGGTCTTTGTCCGACCATTAAATCTGAAAGAGTAAAGTCAGTCGGAGCAATGTAATTCGGTCTAAATGGGATAGGACCGTATGTCTCCAATAATTGCCACCAATAATAGGCCGCAAGGAAACGTGCTTCCGCTTTCATATAATCCACTTCTCTCTGAGGAAGGTCGGAATCAGGTAATGCATGTACACGTTCTATAAAAATATAAGCCTGACGTATTTTTCTCGGAAGACCATCCCAGAAATTTCCTGCCCATTGTGTATTCGGTGTCCATCCACCAAAAATCTTGGTGATATTGGGCCAGTCCCATTGCTGCCAACGTGCAGAAGCAGTCAAGTCATCTGCAAACACTTCCCAACCATACGTATTTAACCAGTCATTACCCGGATTAGGGATACGGCTGTATACATTGGCCAGCCATGATTCTACTTTTGTCTTATTCTCAAAGACCATGTCTATATCAATTTCCGTATCCGGTTCTTTATCAAGATACGTACAGGAACCCAACGATACGATGCCTATTAAACCAGCAACTATATATTTCTTAAGTTTCATTATCGTCATTTTTTTTAATTAGAAATTCAGGTCAACTCCAAACATTACAGAACGCATAGCCGGGTAACGCAGACCGGTGTTCGTATTTAATTCCGGATCCCACAGTTTGAAAGGAGAGAAACAGAATAAATTATTACCACTCACGTAAAAACGAATAGCTTTAGAATGTATCTTATCAGTTACAGATTGCGGTAAAGTATATCCAAGTTCCAGCGTTTTCAAACGCATAAAACGCATATTCTTTTTCCACCATGTAGAATTCCGGTAGTTCTGTCTGTTAGGTTCCTCCGTCAATCTCGGCCAGAATACATCTTGGGAAGGATTCTCTTCTGTCCATCTGTCGTTATAATTAGAGTAGACATTGCCTTGTAATGTTTGTCCACTACCCGGAATGAAATACGTAGTTCCACCAATCACACGATAAGTATCACCTGTTCCCTGGAAGAAGAAATTCAAATCCCAGTTTTTGTAGCTCACATTACCTCCGAAACCATAAACAATACGCGGGTCTACCGTTCCACCAATGTATCCTTCATCCGCATCAGTGATAATGCCATCGCCATTCATATCTATATATTTGATATCACCGGGACGTACTTTTGAAGCTCCAACGTCCTGTGTCGGTATACCGAATTTCAAATTACCATTCGCATCGAAATCATCTTCTGTAAACAATCTTTCTGCCTGCAATCCATACAAAGTATTTAATGAACGGCCTGTCAATCCTCTGTATGTACCTTTCACAGTTTCTGGCTCATCGTATTCGTCCACCCTATTAATAGCATATGTGAAATTAGAACGGAAACCTACAAACCAATCTTTATTAATTTGTTTATTATAGTTTAAGGAGAATTCCACACCGCGGTTAGTCACTTCACCAAAATTGGCCCAAGGGTTAGTCAAGAATCCTGTCTGTGAAGGAATAATCTTACGCTGCATAAAGATATTGGTACGTTTTTCTTTGAAAACATCTACCTGTAATTCCAATTCATTCCATAATCCCAGTTCAAAACCAAGGTTCATTTTCAGAGCTGTTTCCCAGGTAAGATTTTCAACTCCAACTTCTCCTTCTGAAATACCGGTACGACCAATCTGTCCTGTATCACCCCAGTTATACTTATCTGCATTGGTATTCAATGTTGTTATATAGGCAAAACGGCGTCCTCCGATATCATCATTACCAACTTTTCCTATAGAACCTCTTAATTTCAATTTACTCAATGTATTTCTGAAACGATCCATGAAAGGTTCTTCAGACAATAACCATCCGACTGCCACAGAAGGGAAAAAGCCGAAACGTTTACCTTTAGCAAAATTCTCTGAACCATTATATCCAAAGTTGAACTCCGTCACATAACGGCTATCGAAAGTATAAGACAATCTACCCGCAATACCTTGTTTTCTATAAGGTTGTACACTACCATTATCATAACTTTGCTGATTATACAGAAACAATGCATCTACGTCATGCTTTCCGAAAGTGTGAGCATACGTTAATGTTCCTTCAAAATAAACCCTCGAATTTCCATATTCCCCTTTATTTCCATGTCCCAAAGAGTCATCTCCATATTTAAGTACAGAATGAATCAGATTACCTTCAATGTCACGTCCGGTAGCAATACTATGATAAGTAGCATCCTTTCCCCTTGTAATCGAACTCTGATTCCAACGGTCGAAAGAAAAGGTTACTTTCGCTTTTAATCCCGGCGTGATCATCTTCAGATTCTGTTCAATAGCAAAGAGTGACTGAATCTGTGAAGCTGTAACTACGTCGTAACCTTGCTGTGTCACCGCTGCCCAAGGGTTCACATCATTAATAGCCATAATTGGAATAGTCCCATCTGAATAGCGGGCAGGATACACGAAAGGAGAAGTTATAAACGCTCTATCAAAAGCATCGTCCGTACTAAATGCCTGTTTGCGGTGTGTTTGGAGGAACCCACCGACATTTAAACGCAGCACTGTTGTCTTAGTCACATCCAAGTCAACATTCGCACGCATATTATAACGAGTTAGTTTCGTTCCTGTATCATAAGGCAAAGACTTATCCGTCTCCATGATTCCCTTCTCACCGAAATAAGAACCAACCAACGAATAGCGCAGGAAATCGGAACCACCTGATACAGTCAGATTCGCACGAGTAGAATAAGCATAATCCTTTGTTATTTCATCCAGCCAATTTACATCCGGATACAAATCTCTGTCATAACCATATCTCGTTCTGTCAATCTGCTCCTGACTGAAAGGCAAACGCGACTTATTCTCTGTTATTTCATTTATCAATGCCATATGATCGGCTGCCCCAATAAAATCCGGAAGTTTTGTCGGCTCTGCAATAGAATGTTCCACACGCAAATTGACAGAAGGAGCTCCTACTTTACCACGCTTCGTATTGATAACAATGACACCATTTGCACCACGTACACCATACATAGCACTCGCCGATGCATCTTTCAATACTGAGAAAGATTCAATTTCAGCGGGGTCTATGTTATTCAAGTCGCGCTCGATACCATCTACCAACACTAACGGAGATTGTCCACCGGAGAAAGAAGCAATACCGCGAATCCAAAAATTCGAGGAATCGTAACCCGGTTCTCCCGAACGTTGAACCGCTATCACACCGGCAATCTGTCCTGCCAGATTATTAGACAAAGAGCGTGTGGCACCAACCTGTAACTTCTTAGGCTGTAATGTCTCGATAGAACCGATAACCGACATTTTCTTCTGACTACCATATCCAGTAACTACAACTTCATCCAAGGCTTCAATATCTTCTTCTAAAATTACATCAAAATTAATCTTACTTCCAACTTTTATTTGTTGAGTTTTGAAGCCAATATACGAAATCTCTATTACAGAATTCTTTCCGGGTACATTCAAATAAAAATGTCCGTCCATATCCGTAATCACTCCAGTCCCTGTCTGTTCCAGTACACGTACATTCACACCAGGAAGAGGATTCTTGTCCTTATCGGTTATCGTACCACTGATACGAATACCTTTCGCTTGCTCCGACATATTAGTCTTACCAGACATAGAAGAATGTTCCGGTAAAGCGGAGTTAGCGCTTGTTCCATAATAGAACAACAAGCAAACAAACAATGCTTTCTTCAAGTCCATAATATTAAATTTAAAAAACTCATAATAAATACTTTATCTCATATTGAGTGAGAGCAAAAGTAGACAACTAATACAAAATGTAATAAAATAGATAGACCAATAATTAAAAAAAATCGTTCAAAATGAAATTAAAATATAATTGAGATATCTTCTGACCTATTTCTGTCATTTTAAGAAATGTTCCGCACGCCCCGGAGTCAATAACTCCCACAAAGAAGCGACTGTCCATCCCGGTGCGAAGATATCGTTATAATACCCTTTCCCATTTTTGCCATAATCCCAGTTGGTATGTTGAACGACTTCCGGATAAAAACCGGATTTGGCAATTCCACATAGATGCCCTTCATGAGGTAACAATTGGCGCATGGAAGTAGAAATCACCTCCGCGAAATGGGCAAAACGTGGCTCCTTATATTCCTTTGACAACCATTGCAGTACCGAAGCAAATTCAAAAACAAACACATCAATATGGTTATTTTCTACAGAAACATTACCCCAACCACGAGTTTTTAGACCGATATCACCCAACATCTGACCTTGAGCAAAAGGAACGTCCCATACATAATACCATGACAATGCAAAATAAGCAGCCTTTCTTGTCAGGTCGGCATAATGACGATGCTCATCTCCTTTCGTTATCAACGAAAGATAATAAGTTGCCGTAGCAGCATAAAGAGAAGCCTCTTTATCTTCACAATTGGCATCGAGAGTAGATGAAAAATAGTCAGCTTTAGATATCAAGACTTTCTCCAAATAATCTGCTGTCCTTTTAGCACTAGCTAAATAACGTTTATCCTTAAAATATTTATATCCCATTATTAAAGGTAAAGTGGCCGAGGGTGTACTTCCTCCACTATTATCGACTATTGTAAAATCATCGTGGAATTTACGGGGGAAACTGCCATCTTCATGTTGCAACTGCAGAAGTATATCGAGCATATTTTTCATCTTTTGTTCCCATTCAGGATGACGACGGCCATTCTCCCTTTCATAAGCAAGAAAATGAAGCATAGCATAAACTCCTTCTGATTGACGACGAATACTATGTACAGGATCTTCATACCCTCTATCAAAGTTTACCGATTCTTTAAAGAAACCAGCCTGGGTAAAGCCATTCTTCAAATAACTATCGAATACTTTCATACTGTTTTCTTTCAGATCTTCTCTGCCACATTGCCAACTATATTCCCAAGCATTGAATGCATTAAGGAGTACACGGCCAATAAAACCAACTTCTGCCTGACCGTTACTCTGACAATCAGCAGTCCGCAAATGAATACCCGAATTAAAAGTCAACGAATTACCAGTCACCAGACTATTCACAAAAAAACGGCTCATAACTTCTTTCATATCCTCAATAGAATAAGGAGTATCAACCGGAACCGGAGCATAAGTGTCATAGCTATACTCCCACGCATTCCGAATAAAATCAGAATAATCATCAGCTTTATTCTCCAAGATCTCCCATGTCAGTAACATTGTTTCTCCTTTTCTCAGAGACTGAAAAGCCTCTACCGCCGGAGCCAATGTTAATTTTCGAATATAGCTTTTAGGTGCTTCACGGTAAGGAAAACCGAAAGAAAGTGTTGCCACTCCATTCTGATTTTCGAATCCAGTAAAACCTATTGAAGTTTTACCTGAAAGAATGATTTCTCCCTCTCGATGAGTAGACAAAACCTCATTAGCAAAATTGTCTATACGACTCACCGTCACAAAGCTTTTTTCCTTTTCTGAATAAATACCTGTAAGAGGAGCACTCAATCTATCCTCACGCACCAACCAGCTGTCTGATGTATGAAATGAAGGTGCTTCCTTAGGAGATCGCAGATTGCGACGATACCAGAACCCCGGCATATAGAACTGGCAATCATCATGATTAAAACCGGTTGACAACTGCTCGCTAAAATTAAAATAAACATCCTCTAATGCAGTTAGACTGACATTGATACGTAACTTACCATTCATATCCTCCATTCTCTGAGTTATTACCATCGGAATACCTTTGGAAGGTTCCAACAGATAAGATGAACAGTCATTCTTCAACTGCCGCATATCCAGCGAGTATTTTTCCGATTCATTTCCCGGTACTTTTAAGGAAATAGATGCTGAAATCTTTTCTGGAGTATAATTGACGGCTTCAACAGCCTCAACATATAACCCAATAAGTATTCCACAAAATAAGCATTTTAAATTCATGTAAATTCAATTAAATGAATCAGTAATAAAATAAATACTGGTTCTGTTAATACACTAATAATTCATTTTCAAACTTGAGCAACAGCTAATATTTTGTAGCCTGTGTGATACGCAACAAAAGTATGGAATTCTACCAGCTTAGGATATTAAAAACAGGTCAATAAATGAAATTCCAGTCTCAATTTCCCTCCCAAAGTATACATCTTCTGACTCTTATTTACGCAACCGAAAAAATTGAACTCATTTCTGAAGCCGGACATATGTTTTACCATCCGGTCCGACTCCTTTAACTACCAACTTCTTCCAATGTCCTGGCAATTTCGAAGGCAATTGTTTAATACCGCTATCTGTAATTTCCAAACCACAAAAGCCATTGATTACAGCCTGCAAAAGTCCTCCCGCACCAGTTGAGAAATAAGGATTAGTACCTCCTGCACCTTCAGAAAGTACACCGAACGGAGGTAGCTGGTTGGGACGGAAGCTTTGCACAAATAATTCATAAGCCTTATCCCCTTCACCAAGGCGTGCATATTGCAAAGCCAATACAGAGAATGACATTGCGGGGCCTCCTTTGTCAATCTTTCCCTCATAATACTCCAAATCCTTACGAATTTCTTCCGGACGGGTAATCAGGTTCAATGGATATACCAGTAAATTAGCATCCGCCTGCTTGATAACCTGTCCATTATAACCATCATACTCCATAGTCACTCCATTTTCAAATTTGGGGATGCGCAACTTTGCTGCTATTTCCTTCCAAATTACTGGAGCTTTAAGCCCACATATGGAAGCAGCTTTAGCAGCATCCTGTAATGCGCGTATAACAGTACCGTTCGTGAAGGCATTATCATCACCCTCTGCGTATTCATCGGCACAAACCACATTACGAATCGAATAAGAACCATCGTCATTCTTTTCTACACGACTTACCCAAAATTCTGCCACTTTCTCCATTAAAGGGAATCCTTCTTCACGCAACCATCGCTGATCGCCACTCATACAGTAATAATTCCAGGCCGCAATGGCGATATCAGCTGTGATATGATGTTCAAAAGGACCAGTCAACGCCCAAGTCGGACACGCTTCTTCTCCTGCATCATCACTTTCCCAAGGAAACATAGCCCCATCATATCCATAACTTAATGCTTTCTGGCAAGCAGCTTCCAGCCTATCTGTACGATAATCCATCATTGTTCGTGCAATGCCCTGATTCATAAAGAGCATAGGCGGATACATCCAAAATTCGGTATCCCAGAAAATATGCCCATTATATCCCTGTGAAGAAAGTCCAAAAGGAGGTATACTCAACCGACTTCCTTTGCGTGCATTGGAATACAGATTATAAAGTGCAAAACGCACAGTACGCTGTGCTTCATCATCCCCCTCAATCACAATATCACCTTTCCACATCTCGTTCCAGAGTTTCCGATGCCCATCCATCAGACGCGTCAATCCCTCTTTCGCACCATAAATCACTTCACGGTCTGACTCATTGTATGGATCTATAAAATCACGTCCGGTACAAACAGCACCTAATAAAGTAAAAAAGAATTTCTCTCCTTTCTTTAATGAAATAGAAATCTGACCACTCCCATTATATTGTTGCTGCACACTGGAATTCTTATCATAAATAAATGCGGAAGAAGCTGAAACTTTTTGTTCGCGGTATTTTGATAAAGCCCAAGTACGCACTATTTTTATATCATTCCCATTAACATTCACATTGACCAGTTTCGAACCTATGTTTTTATACTCATCAGGTATCTCAATAGGATTTGACACTGTCAAATACATATCCCCCAGTGCCACAACCTCCACACGAACCAGTCCTGCATAAGGTAAATTTCTTAGAGCACAGATGCTATAAGATACATCCGCTTTTCCATCACAAGTGAAGTGCGTATTATGGGTAGCCTCTTTCATATCTATACACTGTTCCCATCTCGAAATATTATCACCATTTACAGTCTGTCCATTAATTTGCATCTGCAAATTGAATGGATTGATTCCTCGTAAAACACGACTCACATCTTGAGGAGTAGCAGAATCAAAAACATGGTTTAGCATGACATGGCGAATAGAAAACGGTTCTTTCCACGGCAGGATACCAATCCCCCCATTGGCAACTGTTGCCCCGTAATAAGTTCCGTGATAATCAGTTGTCTGTATCTTCCACAAACTATCCTGTCCATTTGCCTTAATAGTAAGAGCTGATACCAGACAATAAAATACGATAAATAGATTTCTCATATAAAAAATAAGATATTTAATTTGTTAATGACATCCGACACAAAAATAGGGCGTATCTGCCAATCATTAGGAAATAACCTGACCAAATGATGTGACAAATAAACCAAAAGCGTACTAAAAATAATATTTAAGCCAATTTTGTTACCAAAATTGGCTTAAATCAAAAGACAGATTATTTTATCTTATTTAAATACGTACTTCAATCGGTTTTCCATTCGTAATCTTACTTCTTTTTACAATCTTATGATCCTTTTTTATCAGAACCAACAGTTTGTCATCTTTATCGCGCTTCACCTCAATATCGAATATGGAACCAAATGCACAGATACGTTTCAATGACATCGTATTCCAACTTTCCGGTAGCTGCGGTGTCATCATAAAAGCATCCAATGCAATGGGACGGATACCGAACAACCCCTCGGTCATAATGCGACAATACAAAGCACTTTCTGTGGATAAATGCCTTTGGTTTCCCTCCGGCCACGCTTCCACTGCGTAAGGAACATGATCACCCAACAAACGAGTAGCAGAGTATTTATCCAAATATTCAGTAGCTATATCTCTGGCACCACAAGAGTAAGCCCCCCGGAAAGCATAGAGTGTAGAACGATCCCAATAAGTAGAAGTACCCGATTGAGTTAACAACCCATTCTCCATCCACAGTTTATCAGAGAATAGAGCCTCCACAGTACCTTTCGCCTGATCATAAATACCCATAGTCAGAGGAATGCAAATCCATGAACGCAGCACTGTATTACCATCATAATAACGATAGGTGTCATACCCCTCTACATTACGGGCAAAATATGCATCAATATTCTTATAAAGTTCAGCAGCCCTATCCTGATAAGACTTTATCTGTTTATGTTCTTTTTTCAGTGCCTTTCCCAAATAAGCAGCTGAAACCAAGGCATCATAATATAATGAAGATGTACATAGATTGGCTTTTCCGGCAGGAAAACGATTTTCAAGTTCATCAGAATCAGATTTTACCACCCCATCCGCATTCAGCTGGCGATGACAATATTCCAGACACCATTCAATCAGCGGCCACAATTTTTCAGCCTCATTACAATTACCGGATGCCAAAGCATAACGTGCTGCGCCATAGCCAACCATTGCTACATCACCACGATCACCCGCAACACCAAAACAATCAATCCCTTCTGCAATTATAGATGAAGGTAAAGGTTTATACTCATCATTCATATAGCGCATAAACAACCCGAATGAATCCATAGCCGAACGGTTTCCGGCTTGATAACCTAAATATGGAAAAAATGGATTGATATATTCGGCCTGATCATTCGCCCAAACAGCAGCGTAATAAGCTTCTCCACCTGGGCTCTGCATATATCCGCCTTTAGTATCAAATATGCTTTCCGAACCACGTATCTTGGCAAAAGAAAACATAGTATTGATTACGTCACTCGGAGTCTCTAACACAAGGTTACCCTGTATCTGACTCAAAAATCTCCGACGTGCCAGAAGTTCATTATTAACATCCAACGCCAACTCCTGATCATGTTTCTTATATCCTGCATAGATTACCTGAAACCAGGCCTTTTCTCCGGCTTTCAGTAGATAAGTACCATCTTTTACCGGAGAAGAAAGGGTAGCCGTTAATGTATAACTGCCTTCCACTCCTTTTGCCTCATCAGTATAATAAGAAAGAGTGGTCGATGGGAGCTGAACTGTCTGTGGGTGATCTGTCGTATTCTCCAACTCATATTTCTCACAGAAGGCCGGTTGTGACGTGGAAGGAAAAAGTGTACGTGTCAACGAAATCCCTCTAGTAGCATATACACTCTTTACAGTCATAATTCCATTCAGCGATACAGTCTCTACCTTTTCACCTACTAACGGCTGGCCATTTACAAGGCATAAATGTGCCCAGTCTCCATTAAAATGATGCTGCAAACTACCATGGGTATCATTAGGGATAGTACGAAAAGTAGGTAAAACCATATTCCGGTCAATCACCCATTCACCAGCTTCATTAACACCATAGCGCAATACTGTTGAAACTTTCAGTCCACTCATTTCAATATGGTCATTATGCACACCATTCACTCTCCAGCAAATACTGTCAGGTGAAGTAATCACCCATCTCGTTATCTCACTGGCATTCAGAAAACTGGTATACAATCCAATTAGTAATAGTGTAAACCACAAAGTCTTTTGTCTGGTCATCATATCTTATCGTATTATTAAAATTTTCACACTTATAAATTATAAATCCTCAATATAACAGATGATATAGAGTGAAATACAACTCTATATATAATCTACTCTTCTTTCGAATTAACAAAATCCTTAGGCAATACCCCAAATTGCTTTTGGAAACATTTAGCAAAGTAAGACGGAGAATTAAATCCCACCATGTAGCAGATTTCATTCACCCGGTTTTCTCCCTCTTTCAACAATTGAGCTGCCTTTTTCAAACGCTCCAGGCGTAAGAACTCATTCGGACTCAAATCCAACACTCCCTTTATTTTCCGATAAAAGTTAGACCTGCTCATATTCAGGTTATCTGCCATGTCATCCATGCTAAATTCAGGATTGGCATAATTAATCTGAATTACTTCGTTCAACCTTTTGATAAATTCCTCATCAGCTTTTGTTAAAGCCATTGTATTAGCAGCTATAAAAGGAGACTCCGCAAAAGCTTGACGCAGTTTCTCTCTATTCTGAATAAGGTTAGAAGCACACGCTTGTAGATATTCTACAGAGAAAGGTTTTTCAATATAAGCATCTGCTCCCAGTTCCATCCCCTCTATCTTTGATTGTATATTGGTCTTGGCAGTCAGCAGGATAACCGGAATATGGCTGTAATTCAAATCCGACTTAATCGTCTTACACAATTCGAAACCATCCATCACGGGCATCACAACATCACTTATCACCAGATTCACATAGTTACCATCAAGCACCTTCAATGCTTCTGCACCATTAGTAGCTGTCAACACTGTATAATCTCTCGACAATTGACGAACAACAAAAGTAAGCATATCAGGATTATCTTCTACTACCAGCACAGTGGGACGGTTATCTTTCCTTCCCGCCTGTTCGGCAGGGATTTCGTTTACCCTATCAATTTCCACCTCCGCCTCTGGGGTTAAAGTGATTGTCATATCCTGAACGACCGGTAAAGTCAGACAGAAAATGTTACTTTCTTCTCCTGTCTCCATAGCCAAAGTTCCCTGATGTAATTCAGCCAACGAGCGAGAGAGTGCCAAACCGATTCCAGTGCCAGTAGTCACCTTTCCATCCTCTTGCTCATTGAAACGAACAAAAGGTTTAAAAATCTCCTCTTTCATTTCATCAGGAATGATTACTCCATCGTTTACTGTGCGAATACGGAATAGATTATCATCATCAGTTTCGGGTATTTCCAGCATTACATGTACATAACTCTCGGCATATTTCATTCCATTGTTCAACAAGTTGCTGATGATCTTCGTAAATGCTTCCTGATTAACATGGGCATAGAAATCTTTTTCTGGTACCTGTAAGGTAAATTCCAACCCTTTCTGTTTTGCAAGAGAAGTGAAACGTACATGAGTTTCCTTCAAGACCTCTGTTATATTGCATTTTGCAAAGTTCAACCGGAATCCCTGGCTTTCCGTCTTGCGGAAGTCAAGTAGCTGATTGGTCAGATTGAGTAATCGTTCCGTGTTCTGTTTCATGACGTTCAAGTCTTCACGGGTTTCAGCATCCACTTGTTTTTTCAGTATGATATTTTCCAACGGACCTTTAATCAATGTCAACGGTGTACGTATTTCATGAGCTACATTCGTAAAAAAGTCAATCTTTGCATGATAAACTTCACGTTCTTTCTCCTGCTCAAACTTCTCCATCTGCCTGCGATGCTTGTTGTTACTACGCCTCTTGAAATATATAATTACATACAAAGAACAACCTATAATCAACAAAGCATATACAAAATAAGCCCAAACAGAAAGATAGAAAGGAGGAAGAATATGTACTTTTAATGATATTCCATTTTCATTCCATACTCCATCACTATTAGAAACCTTCACTTTGAATGTATAATTGCCATATCGCAGATTGGAATAAGTAACAATAGGGCTTTCGCCAATTGTCAGCCAATCCGCATCAAAACCATCCAATTTATACATGATTTTACTCATTCTTGGAGCTTGAAAGTCCAATGCTGTTACCCGGAAAGAGAAAGAGTTCTGACTAGACTGAAGAATAAGTTCATCAGAGAAAGTGATACTCTTTTCCAATGGAGATCCCGGTTCACCGACATACACTTCTTTGCCAAACAATAGGAAATCCGTAATCACAATAGATGGGAGCGACCTATTCTCTGAAAAGGTCTTCGGATTGAAAGCGATAAAGCCGTCGATACTTCCCAGATAAATCGTACCATCTTCCGTCTCCAGGCTGGAGTGGTAATTAAACTGATCGCCCAGCAAACCATTGGAGGTAGTATATACTTTCATTGCTCCGGTAGTAGGTTGGAAACATACGAGACCATTATTCGTTGTCAGCCAGAAAAGTCCATCTTTATCTTCCACAATCTGATAAACGACATCATTTGGCAATCCGTCTGCCAGATTATAGCTGGTAAAGGTTTCCGTTTCCGGATGAAACAAACAGAACCCTCCACCTTGAGTTGTCAACCAAACTTGTCGGTGAGAATCTTCGAAGATACTTACCACTTTATCATAAGGAAGGCTTTTCGGATTATTTTCATTATGCAAATAATTCTTCCATTTCTTCTCACTTACATTATAACAGTAAGCACCGTTTGCGTAAGTGGCCAGCCAGAGGTTTCCTCCCGAATCTTCTTTTATATCATATACAAACCGGGCATTCAGTTCCGGTATCCGGTCAAAATCATCAGATTGTCTGTTGTAGCGCAACAAACCGAATAAAGTACCCAGATAAATATCCCCCGTCGTCGTTCGGCAAATGGAGAAAACGCTATTATCTATCAATGAACGGGGCGAGTCTGTCTTCTGATAGGTTTTCACAATAGCTCCTGTACGAGTATCCACCACTTTTACTCCTTTCGAGAAAGTTCCCACCCAAAGATTATCATCAACCAGGCACAGTCCGTGAACATTTGTAAAAGCATTACTTGGCGTAAAGAAAGAAAAAGTCTTGGTTTTAGGATTAAAACGATTCAAGCCACCATCTTCCGTACCAATCCATAGAATTCCCTGGTTATCTTGACAGAACTCACGCACTCGTTTCCCGTGCAGGCCATTCTCTATTCCTTTCGGATAATATTTCTCGAAGTTCGTATAAAAACGAGGATAGTAGTTTATACCGCCGAAGTAAGAGCCAATCCAAATGCCACCCTCACGATCTTTACACAATGAATAAATGGCATTATCGGATAAAGAATAAGGATCATTAATCGAACTGCGCAAATGAACGTACTTACCTAGCCGGAGATTATAGATATAAAGTCCCGACTCTGCACCAATCCATAGTTCATTGTCAGAAGCAACCAACAGTTCACGACAGAAAACAGACTCCCCGGATTCATCTTCGAAAAGTAAATCATGCAATTTGTTTGAAGTCAGATTCAATTCTTTCACTCCTCCTTTTAAAGAACTTATATACAAGCAGTTGTATGCACCTTTTACAATACAGGTCACTACGTCGTTCGCATAAATTTCCTTGTTATTCACAGGCGATAAATAAGGATGGAGAGTTTTCAGACGGTCTTTCGAATAGAAAAGTCCATCGCCATAACAGCCGATCCAAAGGGTTCCGCTATTGTCAAAAGCAAAAGTCTCAACATTGGTGGTAAGAAAGGAGAAGTTCTGTAAGGTATAGTTCTGAAGCTCTCCTTTTTCCAGATTATAACAGAACAATCCCTGTGATTCCACTGCCATCCAGACACACCCCTGATTATCTCCGGAGATAGCCGTCACAGTATGTTCTATCCTTGTATTCTCTACACTTTGTTTGGTAAAATGCTCGAAAGAATCTTTTTCCGGATAATAGATATAAAGCCCTACGTCCGTACCCACCCAGATACTTCCTTTTTCATCCTCGTAAAGTGCCGTGATGAAATTATTGCCTATGCTCCGCTGACTACGGTCATCATGCTTAAATTTACGGAATGACAGACCGTCATATCTGTTCAGTCCATCCTTGGTGCCGAACCACATAAAGCCCTGCTTATCCTGTAAAATTGTATTTACTGTATTCTGCGATAATCCATTCTGTACACTTAGATTTTTGAAATAATAGTGTTCGTCTGCCACTTGAGCGTGACAGAGTATCTGATAACAAATAAGACAGATTAAAAGAGTCAGGGTTTTCTTCATACTATGTGTTTTCTATCCTTTCGTTTTGAGTTACCAAATGTAGGCAAAATCATAGCGGAAAGATAGTAAATATGTCTCAATGAATGAAAGAATAGTCCTATTTTTCTATTCGGATACACGCATCAACTGTTATAACGGCTCTTTGCGCAGCTAAAAACGGATTTATATCCATTTCTTTGATTTCTGTAGCGAAATGTAGCAAGGCGGACAAACGAACAATAGTTTCAGCAAATTTATCTTCTTTGACTCTCTTTTGTCCACGTGTTCCCTGAATAATTATATAAGCACGCAGTGAATGAATCAGAAATCTGCACCGACGAACGAAAGCTACTAGCTCCTCTTTATTATCGGAAACAAACTCATCTACCAGCGGAGTACCGGCAGCATGCAGTAATGCTTGTACGTAATTGGAAGCAATATAACCATTCTCCGGAATAGAATCAATAATGCGACGAATCCTCAAAATGTCTACCCCGCACCTTCGGCATAGACGATAATGTTCCTACAAAGACAAAATAAATTCCGAATAATGAAAAAGGTATATCAAAAATTCCATAATGAAAGTTTTTTTTAACATACCTCACATTCTTTTTACCTATCTGTTTCAGTCTTTACAGCTGAACCGTTACCCAAAAGATTAGGCCAAGCTTTATCATCCCAGTAAACTCTATCAAGCAATACCACACGCCCTAAAAAAATACCTAGTAACCAATAAAGAAAAAACGGTTTAATACAGAAGAAGATTCAGCCAGCAAAGCCTTACGCTGTTCGCTGTCAGCAGCAAATAAACTGGTAGACAAGATTTCCCCTATTGATCCGTTAGTTGTTACTACAGCAATTTGTTTGACGCCCTCCACCAATTTTCCATTTTGGGGAGAAACAATGTGCCGACGGCTGGGAGAGTCATTGCCGGAGGTTGTAAGGCATTCGTTGTGAAGAAGTATATCATTAATTTTCCATCCCGAACCTACCGGATGATTACCCAAAGCAAGAATAGAACTGTTTCCCATATTTATCAATGCATTTTCTATCAGAGCCTCATTCAATATACCTCTGATTGTTTCCAAAGCATATCCCTTGAGAAAGCCGGACAAATTGATAGTTACTCCCGGCTGTGAAAAAGCGACACTACGATCTCCGGCAGATAAATGTACTGAATGTATAGTGTTCTGATTGTAATTTTCCGAATGAACTGTGATATCGAAGCATCCCAAAGTCCTACCATTATATTCCAGACATAAATCGATCATTGAATAAAGTTCTTCGCTAAGAACAACGGGAGAAACAGAGGCTGTCCGGTTGAGAATAGACAATTCGCTGGCCGGATCATAAAAGTTCGCCATCTTTTCCAGCCGACACAATGCATCATAAATACGATTGACCACAAGCAGCAACTCCCCTTCCGGTTTCCGGCTGCATAAGATAATATCCACCCGTGTATGCATGGAAAGGAACCAGGCATAAAACAAGGAGTTACCATCATTTGACGGTTTGTATAGATGTTGAATAGTGGTCTGCATCGTATAAAACACAAATTAGGCACGGATTACACAGATTACGCGGTTTTTATTTCATTAGAGTAACCGTGAAACCCGTGTAATCCGTGCCTGAATAAAAATCATAAAGGAGTTTTGACGTATCTCCTAATAACTAGAAAACGGAACTATTTCAGTTCTTTAATCTTCACGTTCTTGAACCATACTTCATCTCCGTGGTCCTGAAGAAGTATATTACCTTCCTCCGGATTTCCGAAATTAGGCCAGTTTTTATATTTACTGTATGCTACCAATGCATTCCACATATCATTGTTACGATCATACTCAATCAGCTTAACTCCGTTCAGCCAATGTTCTACATGATTGCCTTTTACAATGATAGTAGCAGTATTGAATTCTTTCTTGTTGAATGGTTTATCTTTAGGAGCCGGAATCAGGTCATACAACGAGCCCAGCTTTCTGTTGCCTTTCACACCCAGTTTTGCATCAGGATGCTTGTCATCGTCAAGAATCTGGAATTCGCAACCGATAGCAGAGCCTTCCCCTTTATTCAGCCCCGGATTCACAAAATATTTAACTCCGCTATTTGCACCTTCAGTAATCTTGAAGTCTACTTTCAGAATAAAGTTCTTGTATTTACGGGTAGTCACAATATCACCACCATTTGCAGATTCAGCTCCACCACTCTTCATTACTTTCAAAATACCATTTTCTATCTTCCAGCCTTTTGCAGGGAAAGTAGAAAGTTTAGCGCCTCTCCATCCGTCAGTAGTCTTACCATCCCATAATAGAGCCCAGCCTTCTTTTGCTTCGCTCGGAGAAATCGTGTTGGCAATCAGATTCACTTCCGGTGCAGCTTGCGCTTCCGGTGTCTGATAGCGTTCTACATCCGTCGTACAAATACGGATATCCTTCCAACGAACTGTTTTTCCTTCATCAGCCGCATTTCCAATAGCGTGCACTTGCAAAGCAATGAAACCTACAGGAGTCATATCATCCCAGATATTAGCACAAGGAACTCCGTTTATCCAGGTACGGATCGAATTACCAACAGCTTCAATACGGGCTTTATTCCATGCGTTATTCTTAAAAGCGGTTTTTGCCGACGGATTCAGTGTCAAAGGATAAAGCCAGTTTCTACGTGCCTCATCATAAATGCCACCCGACCAAGCGCGCTTCGAAGGATCAATCTCAAACTGATAACCGTGTACGCGGCCTTTCTTATAATCCTTCTTGCTTTCACTGCGAAGCTGTACGCCGGAATTTAAACCATCATCTATCTTGAAATCAAATTCAAGGATAAAGTCACCATAATTCTTTGTCGTTGCCAGGAATGTATTGGGAGTTCCCATCTTAGATACACCGACAATAGCGCCATCTACAATTTTATACTCGGCTTTGCCATTCAATTTCTTCCATCCTTTCAGGTTTTTCCCGTTGAAAAGAGGTTCCCAGTTTTGTGCGCCCAACGAAGCGGCACAAAATAAAAGTAAAGTTAATACAATATTTTTCATGATTATTTATTGGTCCTTCTCCATCCCCTTCTCCTAAAGAAAGGAATGGAAAAAGCTGTTTCTATTTATAATTTATAAAATTCATCCCAACCTTTACGCGGCGGAAGTCCCGCCAACATTGCATTAGCAAATTCATTATTTGTAATCTGTTTCGTGCGGCTGTCAAAGAATAGCTGTGTATTAAGCCGTTGAGCCATTACACCCAGTGAGAACACCTGACTCAAAACACCGTTGATTTCGAACGGTGAGCGCGTCTTTTCAATACCGTTACATGCCAATAAGAAGTTTTCGAAGTGATTGGAAGGACTTTTAGGAACCTTCGGTAATTTGCCAGCCATCTCTTTCGCTTTCTCTTCCGGAATAATAGACAAAGTGCTTCCATGACTCCCCCCTTTAAAGATTAAATCTTTCGTATAGATAATCTTTCCCGGATTCAATTTAGCCGCAGGAGTATCTCCCTGATTTGTCGCAGGAATGTTCGGGTCCAGTCCCGATACTCCATAACCGGCAGGAATAGGAGGAAGATTATCCAGACCGTCATACCAAGTAATGTCTACCGGTGGCATCCCTTTACGTTGCGGGAAGCGGAAGAGAATCGTGGAAGAATAAGGGAAGAAATAATCATTATGACCATTTGCGTATTGCATGGTAACTTCATAAGGCAATCCCAGTTCCAGAAACTCGTGAGCCGTATCGAGGATATGCGCCCCCCAGTCGCCCAATGCACCCATACCAAAATCATACCAGCAACGCCATTGTCCTAAATGATAATCTTTATTATATTCGTGATAAGGGGTAACTCCGAGCCAGGTATCCCAGTCCATATCTTTCGGCAGTTGCTGTCCCGAAGGAAGTTTATAGATATTAGTGTCCCATTTATGCCAACGGCGCGGGTTATTCATGTGGGCAGTGATAGCAGTTACGTCTTTGATAATTCCCGCATCCATCCAAGCTTTAAACTGGAAATAGTTTGCTTCAGAATGTCCCTGATTTCCTACCTGGGTAACCAAGTTAGGACGTTTAAGCGCAGCTTGCATCAACAATTCCGCTTCATAGAAAGTACGGGCCAGCGGTTTTTCTACATATACATGTTTTCCGGATGCCAATGCCAGCATACTGATCGGGAAATGTGAATGGTCGGGAGTAGCAATCGCCACAGCATCAAACTCATTACCGGCTTTATCAAACATCTGGCGGAAATCTCTAAACTGTTTTGCCTTCGGATATTTAGCCATAATCTTTTGCGTATGTTTGGCACCCATGTCCACATCACATAACGCTACCACTTCTACCATACCTGTCCGCGCAAAATCTTCAATAATCTGTTCACCGCGGTTACCAATGCCGATATAGGCTATCTTTACCTTGTCACCTCTTCCTTTCTTGGGTGAAATCGTTTGAGCATGCAGTAAGTCACCTGCCCCCAACGCCAATCCGGCAGAAGCCATTGACATCGTTTTCAGAAAATCTCTTCGTGTTACCATAAGTTATTTATTTTCATTGATATTGATTAAGTTCGTGAACGAGTAAACAATGCCCGTAGCCCATTAAACAAGAGACGCAAAATCCCCCAAAAAGCATAAAGCACAAAAGTAAATATGATGATATAAAAAATAGAAGTTATCATCTCCGTAAATGGCGCATGATAAGCTATAATTGCATAGAGGTGTATCAAATTGGATACTACGAAACAAACGAGTAAAGTAATTAACTCTATTTTCTTTCGTCGTGCGGTTACAATCGTGTCTTTCATACTGCTTCGGGTGTTTTTACAGATTGATGGTTCAGATAATCTATTTACGCGAGTTCGGGATAAGGATTGCGTAAAAAATAGGGTAAAACGAGCTAAAATA
>OOAH01000415.1_pt1 | contig 51097 bp, 38 predicted proteins | sample 1671801 | NCBI WGS metagenome assembly OOAH01 (sample SAMN06348194, study PRJEB24527) | human gut metagenome | biome: human gut; feature: ankylosing spondylitis patient; material: feces | host: Homo sapiens | place: China | collected 2015-10 | reverse complement strand
CTCGAACCTGTGACCCTCTGCTTGTAAGGCAGATGCTCTCCCAGCTGAGCTAAGACCCCATATACCTGTATCTCTTGCGGTTCTGATTACTCTTTCCCGCAACCGACTTGCTTATTATACTATCATCTCATCGCAAATGTCAACACTTTTTTCAATTTTTTTAATTATCGTCTCCGACTTTTGTCATCCTTGCCTGACTTTTACGATCCTCAACTGCAGAATTTACAGAAAGACGGTTCTAAAAGCAGAAAAGTCCAGCAATCGCTGAACTTTTCTACAATCTGCAATATTTTACCGCAATTATTATTTAAAATATTTTACACCTGATTCAAAAATCTTCAGATCCTGTTCTCCATAAATATTGATCGCAACATGATCCCCACGACGTTCTGAATGAGCCATCTTACCAAGTACACGTCCGTCCGGGCTTGTGATACCTTCAATCGCACGATAGGAACCATTGACATTCCACTCTTCATTCATACTGATCTTACCTTCAGGATCACAGTACTGTGTTGCAACCTGGCCGTTAGCGAAAAGCCGGTCCAGCCATTCCTCACTTGCAACGAATCTTCCTTCTCCATGGGAAGCCGGATTCGTATAGACTCCGCCAAGCTCTGCTCCCTGCAGCCATGGGGACTTATTGGTTACAACCTTCGTATAAACCATCTTTGAAATATGACGTCCGATGGTATTGTATGTCAGGGTCGGTGAATCTTCTGTCTGACCCGTAATCTTACCATATGGTACAAGTCCCAGCTTGATCAGTGCCTGGAATCCATTGCAGATTCCCAGTGCCAGTCCGTCTCTTTCATTCAACAATTTCTCTACCGCTTCTTTAATCTTTGCATTCTGGAATGCTGTTGCAAAGAATTTGGCAGAACCATCCGGTTCATCTCCTGCACTGAATCCACCCGGGAACATGATCATCTGTGCCTGTCCGATGGCTTTTTCAAATTCACCAACAGATCCTCTGATATCCTCTGCGTCCAGATTACGGAATACTTTCGTAATCACCTTTGCTCCTGCCCGCTCAAATGCACGTTTACTGTCGTACTCACAGTTCGTTCCCGGGAAAACAGGAATAAAGACAGTCGGTTGTCCGATCTTATGGCTGCAGATATGGATATCTGCTGTATTAAACAACTTTTCTTCTACTTTTTTATCAGAATCTGCTGCAGACTTTGTTGCAAATACTTTTTCAAGAGTACCTGTCCATGCCTGTTCTGCCTCTTTCAGACTGATCGTTACATCCCCATATGCCAGCACTGCTTCCTCAGTTACTGCTCCGATCTCTGTATAGTCAGCCACAAGGTTCTCCACTTCTCCCGCAGGTACCTCTGCAATGAGATCACCAAATGCCGGTGCGAACAGATCCTTTTTATCCACCGTTGTCTCAAGCTGAACTCCCAGTCTGTTACCAAATGCCATCTTACTTACAGCACTGGCAATTCCATGACGATCAAGTGCATAAGCGGAAACGATTCTTCCTTTCTGAATATCTTCATGGATCTTTCCATACTGCTCCATCACTTTCTCATAAACCGGAAGATCATTTTCATCTCTCTCAATCTTAAGCCATACAAGCTTATTTCCCGCTTTTTTCAGTTCCGGTGTGATGATATCCTGCTCCAGTGCCATATCGACCGCAAAAGATACCAGTGTCGGAGGAACATCAATATCCTGGAATGTACCGGACATACTGTCCTTACCTCCGATTGACGGAAGGCCAAATCCGATCTGTGCCGCATACGCTCCGAGCAATGCAGCAAAAGGCTGGCTCCATCTCTTCGGATCTTCGGTCATTCTGCGGAAATACTCCTGGAATGTAAAACGGATCTTACTATAATCTCCACCGGCTGCCACGATCTTTGCAACTGATTCTGTCACCGCATAAACTGCTCCGTGATACGGACTCCAGCTTGACAGATACGGATCAAATCCATAACTCATCATGGATACGCTGTCCGTTGTACCATTCTGTACCGGAACTTTTGCCACCATCGCCTGCGTCTCTGTCATCTGATATTTTCCGCCATGAGGCATGAACACTGATCCGGCTCCGATGGAACCGTCAAACATTTCCACAAGACCCTTCTGAGAGCATACATTTAAATCAGAAAGAGTATTCAGCCAGGTCTCTTTTACATCTTCTACTTCTTTTTTGATAAAAAGGCTGTCTTTTCTGGACGGCATCTCTACTTCTACGTCTGTCTCCTGATGTGCCCCGTTGGTATCAAGGAATGCACGGGAAAGGTTTACAATCTCTTTTCCTCTCCATACAAGAACCAGTCTCGGATCTTCCGTAACGACTGCTACAACCGTTGCCTCAAGATTTTCCTCTTTCGCATATGCCATAAACTCATCTACATCTTTCGGATCGACAACGACTGCCATTCTTTCCTGGGATTCGGAAATCGCGATCTCTGTTCCGTCCAGTCCTGCATATTTCTTTGGCACTTTATCCAGCTCTACCCGCAGTCCGTCTGCCAGTTCTCCGATGGCAACTGAAACTCCTCCGGCACCAAAGTCATTACACTTTTTAATCAGATGGCTGACTTCTTCTCTGCGGAACAGACGCTGGATCTTACGCTCTGTCGGTGCATTTCCCTTCTGCACTTCAGCTCCGCATGTCTCGATGGACTCCTCTGTATGAACCTTGGAAGAACCTGTTGCTCCTCCGCATCCGTCACGACCGGTACGACCACCCAGCAGGATAATGATATCGCCCGGATCAGAATTTTCACGGATCACTGCACGTCTCGGTGCTGCACCAAGCACTGCTCCGATCTCCATACGCTTTGCGACATAATCCGGATGGTAAATCTCTTTTACCAGTCCGGTTGCAAGACCGATCTGGTTTCCGTAAGAACTGTATCCATGTGCAGCCTCACGCACCAGCTTTTTCTGTGGAAGCTTTCCTTTCAGTGTCTCGTTCGCTGAAACCGTCGGGTCAGCCGCTCCCGTCACACGCATCGCCTGATATACATAAGTACGTCCTGACAGCGGATCACGGATTGCACCGCCAAGGCAGGTAGCTGCTCCACCAAACGGCTCAATCTCTGTCGGATGGTTGTGCGTCTCATTTTTAAAATTGATCAGCCATTCTTCCTCGACACCGTCTACCTTGATCGGTACAACGATACTGCACGCATTGATCTCATCGGACTCTTCCTGATCTGCAAGCTTTCCTTCTTTTTTTAGACGACGCATTGCCATCAGTGCCAGATCCATCAGGCATACAAACTTATCTTCTCTTCCTTTAAAGATCTCACTGTGATCTTTCAGATACTCTTTATATGTATCCTCGATGGCATCTCTGTAATCTCCGTCATCAAATTTTACATCTTTTAATTCTGTAGAAAATGTCGTATGACGGCAGTGATCTGACCAGTAAGTATCCAGTACACGGATCTCTGTCATCGTCGGATTCCGGTCTTCCTCTCCATGATAATACTTCTGGATATGCTGGAAATCTTTAAACGTCATCGCAAGACCAAGTGAATCATACAACTCTTTCAGTTCTGCCTCCGGCATATCTTTAAATCCGTCAAATACCTTTACATCTGCCGGTTCTTCAAATACTGTTACCAGTGTCTCCGGCTTCTCTGCAGCAGCTTCTCTTGAATCTACCGGATTGATGCAGTGATTCTTGATTGCTTCAAACTCTTCCTCTGATATATTTCCCTCGATCACATAAGTTACCGCTGTACGGATCACCGGTGTCTCATCTTCTTTGATAAATCTGATACACTGTTCTGCTGAATCTGCTCTCTGGTCAAACTGTCCCGGAAGAAATTCAACTGAAAAGCACCGATCTGTCTCATTCTTTGTAAAACTTTCTCTGTAAAGGATATCGACCGGAGGCTCTGCAAACACTCCGCCACATGCTTTTTCAAATGTCTCATCTGATATATTTTCTGCGTCATACCGGATCAGAACCCGTACCCCGGTCACATCTTTAATTCCGAGATAATGACGGATCTCATGTCCAAGCCCTTTCGCTGTTACGGCAAATTCCGGCTTTTTTTCCACATACACACGCTTTACATTACTCATATACAATCTCCTTTTCCTCTTATGTGCTTATTCCTTCACACCAAATTAGAATGAACCTGTTATGCTTATCGTATCATATAATTGCACATCCGTATAATTAATAAATTTAAACTTTATCATAAGCATTTCTAATCAGTTATCCATCCGGAAAGTTTCCACGGAACTTCTCATTGTTTCTTTTCTGCTTTTCACCCATAAAAATCCTCCGGTGATAACTGCACCTGCACCGAAAATCCACATGGACCACATTGCCATATCTGAAAAAAAGCCCTCCGGCAACATTCGGATCATATAGTCTTTTTCTGCATCAAACATCCACAGCCGGTTCGTAAAAACTTTTTCATGAAACCATGTAAACCAGTAATCAAAGTTCCGGCTGACCACAAATCCGGCCACAACGCCTGCCAGTAAAATCAGCCCCGCAATATTCCGGTACACTTTCCATAAGACCTTCCACAAAATTGTTTTTTCAGCACCTGTTTTTTCACAGAAGAAGCAGATCAGCAGAAATATAAAAGAAAAACTTGCGGTCACTCCTGCCATAAACCGGACTCTCTTGCTCCAGTCAAAAATCTGCTTTACATCCTTCATATGCAGCCGATCCTGCTCATTAAAAAAATCTCTCCATATTCCGTCCACCGTAGTCTCTGCTTTCAGTTCTTCATGCTCTCCATTTAAATATGCCATCATCTCACGGGTTACATAAATTGTATCTCCCATTGTCATGTTCAATTCATCTAATACCCCGTATTTTTCATATTCCGCCCGGTACAGATCAACATCCGAATAAAGTACGAGTCGGACACTCGTGACCAGCCACACCGCTAAAAAAGAAACCGTCAGGATCAGTCCCAGGATCCGGCTTAAAATCAGACTTATTTTGCTTTTCACTTTTTCAGAAGATAAGACCCGTTTTTTCACAAATTTACTCCTTTTTGTTGTATTCTTTATGTATTTATCTTATAATACTATTATTACTTATTAGGAGGTCTAATAATATGATGGATATAAATTATGAACTATATAAGGTATTTTACCATGTTGCAACTACGCTGAATTTTTCAGAGGCGTCCAAGCAGCTTTTTATTTCTCAGTCTGCTGTAAGCCAGTCGATCAAGACACTGGAGCGGAAACTGGATCAGACACTCTTTATCAGAAGCACCAAAAAAGTCCAGCTTACCCCGGAAGGTGAGATCCTGCTCCGCCATATTGAACCGGCTATGAATCTGATCCAAAAAGGAGAGGCACAGCTTCTTGATGCAGCTTCTACCGGAGGTCAGATCCGTATTGGTGCGAGTGATACAATTTGCAGATACTTTCTTGTACCATACCTTGAAAAGTTTCACAAAATGTTCCCCAATGTACATATCAAAGTGATCAATCAGACTTCTCTGCATTGTACGGAACTGCTCAAGAACGGGCTGGTAGATCTCATTGTGGTCAATTATCCCAATGCCAGCCTGAATAATATTTCCGCATCCATGAAGATCAAGAATTTCCGTGATGTATTTATCGCAGGGAATAATTACGAAGAATTAAAAGAAAAAAAGATCTCTCTTTCAGACCTTCTTGCTTATCCGATCCTCATGCTGGATAAGAACAGTACCACCAATGAATTTCTCCACCGCCTGTTCCAGCAGCATCAGTTAGACCTTGTTCCTGAGATTGAGCTGACAAGCAACGATCTTCTGATCGACCTTGCACGCATCGGACTCGGAATTGCATTTATTCCTGATTACTGTATCTCCAAAGAATCTGACGGTATCTTCACCCTGGATATGAACGAAGAGATGCCGGAGCGTTCGCTGGTCATCGCATACAATGAGCAGCTCCCGCTTTCCAAGGCAACGCAGGAATTTCTGAGTTGCTTCCATCCGGTGGAAGAGTAATCCATTGGAAGAAGAATCCGGTGAAAGAATAAGTCTCATCCCCTCCTGCATCCGGTCTGCCCGGTTTCCCGGACACATTTTCCGGATCAGGTGGGATCTTTTTTCCAAAATTCTGTCAGCAGCTCTGTCACATTTTCCATCGTACATCTTCTACAGTCCGACCATTCTCGCGGAAACATTCTCCTATAATGCGGGCTTTGGAATCTTTCATCCATCAGAAGAATTACCCCTTTATCTTTTTCCGTACGGATCACACGCCCCGCTGACTGAAGTACTTTGTTCATTCCGGGATAGAGATAGGCATAGTCAAATCCCTCTGCTCCAAAATACTGCTTCAGGATCTCCCTTTCGTTGCATACCTGCGGGATTCCTGTTCCAACGATCATGGCTCCGATCAGACGATCCTGCGTCAGGTCGATTCCTTCTGAAAAAATACCGCCCATCACGCAGAATGCTACCAATGTCCCGCCCTGCTCTTTTTCAAATTTTTTCAGAAATTCTTCCCGTTCTTCCTCATCCATATACTGCGACTGAAGCAAAACTTCACTTTTCTTCCCAAGCTCCAGGAATTTTTCATACACTGCCTCCATCAGGCGGTAAGACGGGAAAAAAGCCATATAATTTCCCGTCTTACTGTCAATCGTTTTCCCTATATATTCTGCGATCCTGCTATACATTTCTTCTCCACGGCTCGTGTACTTTGTACTGATCCCTTCTGCCAGAAGTACACTCCGGTTCGTTTCCGGGAAAGTCGATTCTGCATAGACTGCATAATCATCCTGAACTACCGATAACAGAGACTTATAATACTGTATCGGCAGCAATGTTGCGGAAAAAAAGATCGTACTGTTGCCCTGTTCCAGACATTTTTGAAGATTCTCTGCCGGGTTAACACAGAAAAGCTTTACCATAAATCTTCCATCAGACTGCATTTCGCTGTATATCACATAATTTTTATCCAGCAGATCATGGATGTTCAGAAAACTTCGTAATCCAAAGAACAATGGAAGTATCTCTTCTTCCGTTCCATCCTGCCTTCCCTGCTCTCTCTGTTCTTCTAAATAACGTTCCATTTCGGTCAGAAGATTCATCGCCTTCAGTGCAAGGACAGATACGCTGTCCAGAATCTGATAATTTTCACACTCTCTTTTCAGTTCCAGAAATGCCTTATTCATGCTCTCCAGACTTCTCGTCAGCTTTTTATCTTTTCCCTTTACAATTCTTTTCACTTCAAGAACATCTTCCTTATACAGGCTCGCACTGTACATCTCACGTCCACGTTCCACAAGGTTGTGAGCTTCGTCAACCAGAAACAGATAGTGGTTATTTCCTCCGTCTGCGAAAAACCTTTTCAGATGTGCATTGGGATCAAATACATAATTATAATCACAGATAATTCCATCTGCCCACACCGAAAGATCCAATGCAAATTCAAAAGGACAGACCTGGAACTTTTCTGCCTGTTCCTCGATCTCCTTTCTCCCCATTCCACCGCCATTTTTCAAAAGGTCATAGACTGCATCATTAACCCGGTCAAAATGTCCTTTTGCATAGGGGCAGGCCTGCGGATTACACTCTGCTTTTTCACAAAAGCAGATTTTTTCTTTGGCTGTCAGAGTCACCGAACGGAACTTCAGCCCCTTTTCCTTTAAAATAAAAAAAGCCTGCTCGGCAACCGTCCTTGTGATCGTCCTTGCAGTCAGATAGAAAATCTTCTCGCCCAGACCTTCTCCCATCGCCCTGACAGCAGGATAGAGAACTGCCATCGTCTTTCCTGTCCCCGTCGGTGCCTGGATAAAAAGCTTTTTCTTTCTTGCGATCGTACGATATACAGATGCGGCAAGATTGAACTGTCCCTCCCTGTATGAAAATGGAAATTTCAGATTGCGGATCGTCTCATCCCGCATCTGCTCCCATTCAATCTGAAGCCTGGCCCATTTTTCATATCTATGCACCAGTTCTTCAAACCAGCTTTTCAGATCTTCCAGTGTATACTCTTCTTTAAACCGTCTTATTTCTTCAGTATCCAGATGACAATACGTCATCTGGATACTGATCTTTTCCAGTTCTTTTTCTTTTCCGTAAATATATGCATAGCATTTTGCCTGTGCCAGATGTACTCCTGCCGGTTTCTGAATCTGTTCCAGATTCCTCAGGACTCCCTTGATCTCATCCACCGTCACCTGCTGCAGCTTTCCGTCTGAAGTTTCATCTACAATAATCCCATCTGCTCTGCCTTCTACCCTCAGAGTAAATCCCTGACAGGGAACAGAAATCTTCAGCGATACTTCTGCCTGATATCCCAATCCCATACTTTTCTGGATCTTCCGGTGAAGCCGGCTTCCCATTAACATCGCATCCTTTTCCGCAGTCCCTGCCGTAATACGATTGTCAATGTCTCCTTCTTTTAAAATAAATTCCACGAGATTTCTGACCGAAATCCTGACAACTTTTTCTCCTGATTCCAATTAATCCACCTTTTCTGTCACATCCGGGCGTGCTACTTCTGCGATGGTCTTCGTAAGACCTGCAATGCCCTGCAGATCAGAAGGAATAATGATCTTTGTTGCCTTGCCGTCAGCCGCTTTCGCAAATGCCTCCAGACTCTTCAGTGTCAGCACTGCCTCATCTGCACCGGCTTCCTTGATATACTCGATACCTTCCGCAGTCGCTTTCTGCACAGTACGGATCGCTTCTGCCTGACCTTCTGCCTCTTTGATCCGCTTCTGCTTTTCAGCTTCCGCTTTCAGGATCGCTGCCTGCTTGGATGCCTCTGCCTCCAGAATCACCGACTCTTTCTCACCTTCTGCTACAAGGATCGTAGATTTCTTTTCACCTTCCGCACGGAGGATTGCTTCTCTTCGTTCACGCTCCGCCTTCATCTGCTTCTCCATGGCATCCTGAATTGCTTTCGGAGGCATAATATTTTTCAACTCTACACGGTTTACTTTAATTCCCCATTCATCTGTCGCAATATCCAGGATCGTACGCATCTTGGAGTTGATCGTCTCACGGGAAGTCAGTGTCTCATCCAGTTCCAGATCACCGATAATATTACGCAGCGTTGTTGCTGTCAGATTTTCGATCGCCGCAATCGGGCTTTCTACCCCGTATGCATACTTCTTCGGGTCAGTGATCTGATAGAATACGACGGTATCAATCTGCATCGTAACATTATCTTTTGTAATTACTGCCTGCGGTTCAAAGTCAACGACCTGTTCTTTCAGTGAGACTCTTCTCGCGACACGATCCAGGATCGGCATCTTAAAATGAAGTCCTACCCCCCAGGTTTCTTTATATCCTCCAAGTCTTTCAACTACATACGCATGTGCCTGTGGAACAATCTTGATATTGCTCACGATCAGTAAGATCGCAATTCCAAGTATGATCACCCAAACAATTAAAATAGCTAATCCCATGATTTCTTTTCCTCCTTAACCGGTCTTAAGATTAATTTTACACCGGAGATTGCCGTCACCGTTGCAAGACTGCCTGCTTCGATCTTCTGATCGTCTTTTTCTGATCTGGCAGTCCATTCCAGCCCGTTGGCAAATGCCGCACCGGTCTGTTCATAATTATCCACCTGCTCCGTTACCCTGACCGTCCTGCCGATCAGTTCATCACAATTTGTCTTTTCATGATGCCTGTTGATATATCTCGTTGCAAAAGGCCTCGTAAAAATCAGGAGCAGAACTGATACCACGATAAACGCAATACACTGCCATGCAACTGTTGCTCCGGCAAGAGCAACAAATAATGCGATCAACGCACCTCCGGCAAGCCAGATACTGGTCAGTCCGACTGTGGCAAGTTCTACAACAAGAAATAGGATCATCAGTCCAAGCCACAGAAAAACTTCTTTTTCCATATAACTCCTTTCCCTGCTTCTCTTTTGTATTCATAATATGAGCAGTCATGTTATTATTATCATAATCGTATTTTCTCTTTTATACAACTTATTTTTCTTTTAAGTTTCTAAAAGAGAGTCTCGAAAAGAAAAAAAGAAGAAAACCGCCCCGGACAGACTTTTCCATTCCCCCGGTTCGGTAATCTTCTTTTCCTTCTATTCAAAGTTATCTTTTACAGAAAGAAATATTCCTGCAAAACCAATAACTTATTCACACTCTCTGATCCTCTTTCTCAGCGGCAGCACAAGTGCAGGAGATACAGACAGCTCGTCCAGTCCCATCTTAAGGAATTCTTCTGTAAGTTCAAGATCTGCACCCAGTTCTCCACAGATACCAATCCATTTTCCCTCTGCATGTGCATTATCTGCTGCCATTTTGATCATGGCAAGCACTGCCGGATGATGCGGATCATAAAATGTATCCAGCTTCTGGTTCTGACGGTCGATCGCCAGTGTATACTGCGTCAGGTCATTCGTTCCCACACTGAAGAAATCCACTTCCTTCGCAAGTTCACGGCTTATCATCACTGCTGCCGGTGTCTCGATCATGACACCAAGCTCTACATCCTCTTTATAAGGGATGCCCTCTGCCTTCAGTTCTGCCTGCACTTGTGCAATGATCTCTTTGATCTTCTTTACTTCACTTACAGAAATGATCATCGGGAACATAATAGACAGATTTCCATATACTGCTGCACGATAAAGGGCACGTAACTGAGTCTTGAAGATTTCCGGTCTTGTCAGACAGATACGAATTGCTCTGTATCCCAGTGCCGGGTTCTCTTCTTTGTCAAGATTAAAATAATCTACCTGCTTATCTGCTCCAATATCAAGTGTACGGATGATAACTTTCTTTCCTGCCATGCTTTCCGCAACCTGCTTGTATACTGCAAACTGCTGCTCCTCTGTAGGAAATGTGCTGTTCTCAAGATAAAGGAACTCACTTCTGAACAGACCGATTCCACCTGCATCATTTTTAAGTACTGCTCCAAGGTCGGAAACATTTCCAATGTTCGCATAAACATTGATCTTCTGACCGCTCCTGGTCACATTTTCCTTTCCCTTTAACTGATTCAGAAGCTCTTTCTGCTCCAGATCCTTTGCACGCTTCTCCTGCATTCTGGCAAGTGTCTCTTCATCTGGATCTACATAGAGGATTCCCGTAAATCCGTCAATCACTGCCATCTTTCCGTCATACTGAGATGAAAGAGTTTCTCCCAGACCGATCACTGCAGGGATATTCATGGTTCTCGCAAGGATGGCTGTATGGGAATTAGCTGAACCGTACATCGTCGCAAATCCAAGTACCTTACTCTTATCCAGCTGAACTGTCTCACTTGGAGCAAGATCATCTGCTGCAATGATACACGGCTCAGTCATCTCTTTTACTCCTGCACTGACTCCACAGAGAATATCCAGCACACGCTCCGATACATCTTTTACATCGGCTGCTCTTCCCTGCATATAAGCATCATCCATTGATGCGAACATCTGTGCAAAGTTATCCGCTGTCGTCGCAACGGCATACTCCGCATTTACTTCCTGAGAACGGATAATATTTTCAATTGATTCAAGATAATCCAGATCTTCAAGCATCATCTGATGGATCTCAAAGATCATGGCATTTGCTTCTCCCACATCTTCCAGAGCTTTCTCATAAAGCTCTTTTAACTGGTCAACTGCCTGACCTTTTGCGGCTTCAAAGCGTTTCCATTCTGCATCTGCATCACTGATATGCTCTCTTTTGATGACTTTTTCATTTCTCTTATAGAACATCAGTTTTCCAATGGAAACACCGCCAAACACGCTTTTCCCCTGAATTGTTATCATAATTATAAGTTCTCCTTGAAGAATGCCTCTAATTCTGCTGTTGCTGTCTCTTCGTCCTCTCCGTCTACCTTAATCGTAACTTCTTCGCCTGTCTTAACACCAAGCCCCATAACTCCGAAGATTCTCTTCGCATCAGCACTCTTCTCGCCTTTTACGATCGTAACTGCTGACTTATATCCTGCTGCCTGCTTTACAAGGATTCCTGCAGGTCTTGCATGGATTCCTTCCGGGTCTGTTACCACATATTTAAATTCTTTCATAGTTATATCCTCCTTTTATTAAGACGTTGCGTTCATTATATAACACATCCCATCATTTTTCAATCAGCTTTCAGTGGTTTTTTCAACAAAACGATTCCTGCCATTCCCACAACTGCTCCGATCAGGATTGCTAAAAGGAACATCGGACCATGATCGATAATACCAATTACAAAAATTCCTCCGTGAGGTGCTCTTGAACCGCAGCCAAATGCCATGGAAAGGGCTCCTGCAATTGCTGAACCAACCACACATGGCGGGATGATTCTCAGCGGATCCGATGCAGCAAACGGAATCGCTCCTTCTGTGATAAAGGAAAGTCCCATAATGTAATTTGTCACGGTTGTCTGCTGTTCACTCTTTGTGAAACGGTTTTTAAAGAAAGTCGTTGCCAGAGCAATCGCAAGCGGTGGAACCATACCACCTGCCATAACTGCCGCCATGATATCGAACTGTCCGCTGGCAATTGACGCTGTGCCAAATACATAGGCTGCTTTATTGAATGGTCCTCCGAAATCGATTGCCATCATACCGCCAAGAACTGCTCCCAGTGTGATCTTACTGCCCTCTCCCATGTTCGTCAGGACATTATTAAGCCATGTATTGAATGCTCCCATCGGTGGATTTACAATAAAGATCATGATTGCTCCCATTGCTACGATTCCCAAAAACGGATACAGCAGAACCGGTTTTGTCCCCTCAAGTGCATGAGGAAGTTTTTCTAACAGTTTCTTGATCAGGACCATCAGATAACCTGCTACAAAACCCGCGATCAATGCTCCGAAAAATCCTGAAGAAATCCACTGATCTTCCGGCAGGAAAATACCTGTTCCTGCTTTTGCAAGCAGACCGCCTACAATACCGGGCATCAGTGCCGGTCTTTCCCCGATCGCCATCGCAATATATCCTGCAAGGATCGGGAACATCATTCCAAACGCTGTATTTCCGACTGTATTAAAAAACTTTGCAAGTGCAGTTCCATTTCCGAATACATCTGTTCCCGCATTTGCCCCGTCACAGATAAATGAAAGGGCGATCAGGATACCGCCACCGATAACGAACGGAAGCATATGGGATACTCCATTCATCAGTGCCTTATAAAGCTTTCTTCCAAGGCTCTCATCGCCTATGCCGGCGTTCTCTTCGCCTTTGCCATCATTATGATACACCTTTGCCCTGCCATTGATGATGTCTTCGATCAGTTCCTGTGGTTTATGGATTCCGTCTGCTACTTTCGTGACAATGACCGGCTTTCCGTCGAATCGTGCCATTCTGACTTCCTTGTCCGCTGCCACGATGATTCCGTCACAGGCAGCAATTTCTTCCGCTGTCAGGACATTTTTATCGCCACCCGAACCATTTGTCTCAACTTTGATCGTATAACCCAGCTCTTTTGCTGTATTTTCCAGACTCTCTGCCGCCATATATGTGTGGGCGATCCCGGTCGGGCATGCAGTCACTGCCAGAACACGATATCCACTGTCCGGTACATTCACTGCCTTCTCTTCCTCTGCTTCATTTTTCGCATTTTCTGCCCGATCCACAACTGCAAGGAATTCTTCTACTGTCTTTGCTTTCAGAAGATTCTGCTTAAAGGATTCATCCATTAAAAGCATGGAAAGTCTGCTCAGTACTTCAAGATGTACATTGTCTTCTGTATTCGGTGCAGCAATCAGAAATACCAGATCCACCGGCTGTCCGTCCAGTGCATCATAATCTACACCGGCAGGAATCACCATTGCTGCAAGCCCCGGTGCATTAACTGCATCGGTCTTTGCATGAGGGATTGCAATTCCTTCCCCGATTCCCGTCGTTCCTTCTTCCTCACGGGCAAAGACCCCTGCTTTATATTTTTCAACATCTGTCACATTCCCGCCCTTTTCCATCAGGGCTACCATCTGTTCGATGGTCTCTTCTTTCGTCTGCGGTGTACCATTTAGTTCTACACTGCACGCCTTGAGCAAATCTGTAATCCTCATACTCATTTCCTCCTATATTCCATACTCTTTTTCCGTACGTTCCAGTTTCTCTGTAATTTCTTCTCTGGTTGCAAGCCAGGATACAAAGGCTGTCGCACTTCCTGCTGCTGTCCCCAGTTCCAGTGCCTTTTCATAATCACCGGTATTCAGCCATCCTGCAAGGAATCCTGCCACCATGGAATCCCCTGCTCCAACAGAGTTGACCACCGTTCCTTTTGGTGGTTTTTTACTGCTTACAGTTCCGTCTTCCGTTACCAGGATCGCACCGTCCCCTGCCATCGATACGAGAACATTGACTGCTCCCATCTCCTGAAGTTTTTTTGCATACTCCACAATATCTGCTTCACTTTCCAGTACTTTGCCGAAGATCTCACCCAGCTCATGATTATTCGGCTTGATCAGGAACGGGTGATATTTCAGAACATTCATCAGCAGATCCTTTGTCGCATCCACCGCAATCCTGATCTCTTTTCCCTGAAGTCTTTCCATGATCCGTTCATACATATCCCCCGGAAGTGTATTCGGGATACTTCCGGCAAGTACAAGTACATCTCCTGCCGTCAGCTTATCCAGTTTCTGATAGAGTGCCTCGATCGCTGTATCTGTAATAACCGGTCCCTGTCCATTGATCTCACTTTCCTCATTTGATTTCACTTTCACATTGATTCTGGTCAGCCCTTCTTCCAGCGGGATAAAATCCGTATAGCATCCGAATTCTTCCAGCATGGTTTCCATCTGCTCTCCGGTAAAACCGGCCTTGAATCCAAGAGCTTTGCTCTTGTGTCCCAGATTAGAAAGGATTACGGATACATTATTGCCCTTTCCACCCGGATAAATTTTTTCTGATGTTGTCCTGTTCACTTCCCCAAGTGTCAGGTCATCAACCTGAATTACATAATCAAGAGAAGGATTAAATGTTACTGTATAAATCATGCTTTCACCTCTACAATATTTTTTTCCTTTTTCAGATCCTTATCCGTAAGTTCTGTAGTGATTAATTCTGCCTGATCGAATTTTGCAAACGTAACTGGAGCGATTTGACCGATTTTACTTGAATCTGCCAGAATATAGCATGTTCTGCACCGTTCCATGGCAGCTTTTTTTATCATCGCTTCCGCCGGATCGGGCGTCGTAAAACCATGCTTTTTATCTACACCATTCGTTCCAAAAAATCCTTTTGTAAAATTATACTTTTTCAGATCCTCCACAGCCTGACTTCCGATCACCGCATCCGTTGCTCCTTTAAACATCCCTCCAACCAGATAGACAGTAATCCCTTTCTTTGCCAGGCTCTGTGCATGGGCAATCCCATTCGTCACAAATACCGCCCCACTGCCGGTCATGTATTTTAGCATCTGTGCAATACTGCTTCCCGAATCCAGATAAACAAAATCTTCTTTCTTAATCAGGGATGCCGCATACTTTCCGATCAGGGATTTTTCATCTACATTCTGTGTCATCCGCGATGTGATTTCTACATCTTTGGTTGTATAATCCATCTCCAAAGCCGTCGCCCCACCATGAACTTTCACCAGTAATCCCTTTTCAGCAAGTGCTGTCAGGTCTCTTCGGATCGTCGATTCTGAAGTTGCCAGCCTCTCCGTAAGTTCCTGCACTGTGACCGATTTTTCCTCGCCGATCATTCTCAGAATCTCGGCAAACCGTTCTTCCGTAAGCATCTCTGCACCTCCTTCTTTCGTTTCTCTGTCATTATAATAAAATCATTTTCAGTCACGGTCAATCATTTTCAGTCATTTATTTTCACGAATAATCACTTTCGGCATTTCGCATAATTTTAGAACATTATTTTTGTGTAATTTTACAACCTCAATCAGATTTGCATTGACTTTTATTGTTAAATATGCTATTCTAAAACGGTATCGGGTTTTTGATTCCCGGTCTAACAACTTATTTTTTTATGGAGGGCAACAACAATGACAGGTACAGTAAAATGGTTTAACAACCAGAAGGGTTATGGATTCATCTCCGACTCTGAAGGAAATGACATCTTCGTTCACTATTCAGGACTGGTGATGGATGGATTCAAATCACTTGAAGAAGGTCAGGCTGTAGAGTTCGATGTAACAGAAGGAGCTAAAGGACCTCAGGCAACAAATGTAGTAAAACTTTAATCAAATATTCATTGTACCTTTTAATTATTATAGATAAGCTCGAATTTAATGATGTCAGGGGCAAAAGGTCTGAAACCACGTGTGCTTGCACACTGGTGGTAGAATGACCTTGAGACCCGCCCCGATATGAGCATAAAAGTGGGGCGTAAGCACCATGATATGCGAATATTTGGTAGGATTGTGGGAGTGCATAGCACGAAACAATCCGTTGGCATCATTGTTGGGGGTTTTTGACCCCAACATCATTTAATAATAAAAGTAATACAGGAAATGAGATTAACGAAATCCCCCTGCAGATCATCAATGACCTGCAGGGGGATTTGTATTTCATTTTTCAATTACATGATGTCGGGGGCAAAAGCCCCCGACTTTGATGCCTACGGATTGCTCCGGTAACCAGATCATGCTCCGCTTACATTCGACACATACGCCTGATCCGCTTCCCAGACATCGAATCCACTTCCTCTTAAAATATCAACAACCCTTGCCGGATCATCGGTCTTAAGAACTGCAGAAGCATCTGCCCCGTTAGCAAAAGCATACATATATTCAATATTTACATCACCTTCCACGATCTGATGCATTGCCCGGCTCAGTGAACCGGTCTCATGAGGAACTCTCAGTGCAACAACATCTGTCAGCATGGAGGTGATCCCATTTTCTTTCAGGACTGCTTTTCCTTTATTCGGATCTGATACGATCATACGCAGCATTCCGTATTCGGAAGTATCTGCAAGACTTAATGCTACGATATTGATATCATTTCCCGCCAGTACAGAAAGTACCTCATCAAGACGGCCTTCTCTGTTCTCCAGAAAAACTGATAACTGCTGAATTGTGATTCCCATTCTTTCTTTCCCCTTTCTACAGATTTCTGTTGTCGATCACACGGACTGCTTTTCCCTCGCTTCTCTGGATGGATTTCGGCTCAACCAGTTTCACTCTGACAGATACTCCGAGGGCTGTCTTGAGAATTGCTGCGATCTTATCTCTCAGTGCATCCAGTTTACGGATCTCATCTGAGAACATACTCTCATCTACTTCTACCATAACAGTAAGTACATCCAGATTATCCTCTCTGTCTACGATCATCATATAATGCGGAGCTACTGCACCTCCAATACCAAGCAGGGCTGTCTCGACCTGAGTTGGGAATACATTGACTCCACGGATGACCTTCATGTCATCTGTCCTTCCGGTAAATTGGGAAATTCTCGGAGTTGTTCTTCCACAGGCACAACGGCTATGGTCAATGCTGGTCAGATCTTTCGTGCGGTAACGCAGAAGCGGCATTGCTTCTTTGGATAACGTTGTAAAGACAAGCTCTCCGGTTTCCCCGTCTGCACACGCTTCATTCGTTGCAGGGTTCAATACTTCAGGATAGAAATGATCCGCATTGACATGAAGTCCTGCATGATGGATACAATCCATTGCCACACCCGGTCCGGTAATCTCACATAATCCATAAATATCAAAGCAGTTGATATGAAGAATATTTTCAATTTTTTTACGCATCTCTTCTGTCCATGGTTCTGCTCCGTGGATTCCTGCCCTGATCTTCAGCCGGTCTGTCAGTCCAGCTTCCTGAATGGACTCAGCAAGATAAAGTGCATAAGATGGAGTACATGCAAATGCAGTTGCTCCAAGGTCTTCCATGACCATCATCTGACGCTTGGTATTTCCTGCTGACATCGGGATCGTCATTGCACCTAACGCTCTTGCCCCAAAATCCAGTCCAAGACCACCGGTAAAAAGTCCATATCCATAGCATACGTGCAGAATATCATCTTTTGTAAGTCCTGCCATCGTCAGACATCTTGCCACACATTCTCCCCATACTTCCACATCTTTCTGTGAATACGGTGCGATCGTCAGTTTTCCGGTAGTACCGGAAGTTCCCTGCACACGTACCACATCCGACTGCGGAATTGCAAGAAGTCCGAATGGATAATTGGCTCTCAGGTCTTCCTTCGTAGTAAAAGGAAGCTTGTTGATATCTTCAATAGAACGGATATCGCCCGGTTCTACTCCGGTCTCTTTCATTTTTTTATGGTAAAAATCCACATGGTCATATACTCTTTTTACCACATCTACAAGACGCTTGCTCTGCAGTGCTGCCATCTCGTCACTGCTCATACATTCCACTTTGGGATCCCGGATCCGTTCTTCCCAATTTTCTAATGATACTGCCGCCATCTTCGCTTCTCCTTTTTCTATAAATCTTCTTCCTCTACCAGTTTCACATCTGCCTTCTCCAGGACTTTCTGTGCCTTGTCAAAATCATCCGTATGGAATACGATCACCGGTGCTTTTCCCTCGCGGATCACAAACGAATAAATATAATTTACATTGATCTCTCCATCTGCAAGGATCGTAAGCATCCGGTTCAGGTTTCCTTTTTCATCCTTAAGCTCAGCCCCGACTACTTCCGTGATCCTTGTAACAAACCCTTTTGCTGTCAGACTTTCTTTTGCGCACTCCGGCTCATCTACTACCAGACGCATGATCCCAAATTCCGGTGTATCAAATGTGGAGATCGCACGGATATTAATATGGCTATCTGTCAATACAGAAGTCACTCTCATCATACTCCCCGGCTGGTTTTCCACAAATACTGAAAGCTGTCTGATCATCTTTTTTCTCCTTTCCCTGCACATATATTTAAAGATTAAATCCAACCTCAAATGCCTTTTTATTGATCTCAATCGTCTTCGGAGGTACAGTCTTTTCGATCACTTCATACCACTGTTCTTTTGTGAAATCCATATGCTGTGCGGCGATTCCAAGAACGATCAGGTTAAAGACTCGTGGATTTCCAAGCTTTCTGGATTCTTCTGTGGCATCTACTTTATATACTTTGTATTCCTTTTCCAGATCCTCAATGATATGATCCGGATATTCTGCATTTCCGATCACAACCGGCATCGGATCGATTCTCCAGTCATTTACGATCAGAGCCCCATCTTTTTTCAGAAAATGTGCATAACGGAGTGCCTCCAGTCTCTCAAATGCGATCAGGACATCTGCCTGTCCCTCTTCTACGATCGGCTCTGCAACCTTGTCACCATAACGGACAAATGTTACAACACTTCCGCCTCTCTGTGCCATGCCGTGTACTTCTGAAAGCTTGACATCATATCCGCCTGCGATGGTCAGCCCTCCCAGGATCCGGCTCGTAAGAAGGGTTCCCTGTCCGCCGACACCGACGATCATAATATTTTTTACTGCCATCTTATTCGCCCTCCTTTACAAGTTCTATCACATTAAATTTACACAGTTTTTCGCACAGTCCGCATCCAGTACACATCGTATCATCAATATGAACACTTCCGTCTGCATTCTTTGTCATGGCCGGACATCCCGGTTTCATGCAGAGACCGCATTTCTTACACTGATCTTCATGTGCCATATACAATGGCTTCTTTCTCTTGTCAAGCAGAACACAAGGAGTCTTTGTGATGATAACAGATACTTCATCCCTTGCCACTTCTTCTTTAATCGTCTTCTGAAGCAATTCGATATCAAATGCATTCACTACATTGACATGCTTCACTCCGACTGCATGACATAATTCCGGAATATCAATGGCATAAGTCGGATCTCCCTGCAATGTCTTTCCGGTTGCGGAGTGATCCTGATGTCCGGTCATTCCTGTCGTGGAATTATCCATGATGATCACTGTTCCGGTCGCTTTGTTGTAAACCATATTCATCAGTGAATTAACACCTGTATGCATGAAAGTAGAATCACCAATCACGGCAACCCAGTTCTTGATATACTCTTTTCCTTTTGCCTTCTCCATTCCATGAAGTGTGGAAATACTTGATCCCATACACATCGTTGTATCGATGACACTCAGCGGTGCAACTGCACCTAATGTATAACATCCGATATCACCTGCTGCATGCATTTTCAGACGGTTCAGGACAAAGAATACACTTCTGTGCGGACATCCCGGACAGAGGATTGGCGGTCTTCCCGGTGCTTTTGCAGGCTCTTTCAGTTCCAGTTCCTGCTTCAGAATCGCTTTACGGAGCATATTGGCACTGTATTCTCCCTGTACTGTGAAGATTTCCTTGCCAATCGCCTGGATTCCCCAGGATTTTACCTGCGTCTCGATCACCGGATCCAGTTCCTCTACAATATAGAGTGTATCAACTTTTTCTGCAAAATCTTCGATCAGCTTTCTTGGAAGCGGATTCACCATTCCCAGCTTCAGTACAGACGCCTCCGGCAATGCTTCTTTTACATACTGATATGGGATTCCACTGGTAATAACTCCAATCTTGGTATCGTTCATCTCAACTCTGTTGATCGGAAGGGTATTAGCTGCCTCTGCCAGTTCCCTGTTCAGACGTTCGATCTCAATATGTCTCTGCTTTGCATTTCCCGGCATCATGACATTTTTCTGAATATTCTTTATATATTCCTTATCTTCTATATTTTCACGCTCACAAAGCTCAACCAGTCCTTGTGAATGTGCCAGTCTCGTTGTCGTTCTGAAAATAAACGGACGGTCGAATTTCTCACTGAGTTCAAAAGCTGCCTTAAAGAAATCTTTTGCCTCTGCACTGTCCGAAGGTTCGATAACCGGGATCTGTGCTGCCCTTGCAACCATTCTTGTATCCTGCTCGTTCTGAGAGCTGTAAAGTCCCGGATCATCCGCAACAACAAGAACAAGTCCACCGTTTACTCCCATATAAGATACTGAATAGAGCGGATCTGCTGCCACATTCAGTCCTACATGCTTCATACAGGCCATGGAACGCACACCTGCGATGCTTGCACCTACCGCTACCTCTGTAGCAACCTTCTCGTTCGGTGCCCATTCTTCATATACATCATCCCTGTACTGGACAAGGTATTCACTGATCTCAGTACTCGGAGTTCCCGGATATGCGGAAGAAACTTTTACTCCCGCCTCGTATGCTCCGCGGGCAATCGCTTCATTTCCGAGCATAATTACTTTTTCTGCCATTTTACAGTCCATCCTTTCGTAAATCTGTCACACGTTTTGCTTTTCCCTCAAACCGCTGCAGAGAGTTCGGTGCAACCAGCCGGATCTGTGTTGCAAGTCCAAGCTGGGACTTTAATCTTGTCTTGATCCGGTTCTCCAGTTCACTCAACTGTCCATAACTGTCCAGAAGACGGTCATCGATCAGTTCTACCGTGATAGTCATCACATCCAGACGGTTCTTACGCTCTACCAGAATTTCATAATGTGGTCCGATCTCATCAATCTTGAACAGAACTTCCTCGATCTGTCCCGGGAATACATTCACACCGCGGATCACAAGCATATCATCGGCACGTCCTGAAAGATTCTCCATCCTGACTGTCGTTCTTCCACATTTACACGGTTCGTACATCAGTCTTGTCAGATCTCCTGTGCGGTATCTTACAAGCGGAAGTGCTTCTTTTCCAAGGCAGGTCACTACCAGTTCCCCAAGTTCTCCCGGTGGAAGAACCTCCTCAGTCTCAGGATCAATGACTTCCGGGATAAACCAGTCTTCGTTAATATGCATACCACAAAGCTCCGTACATTCCCCTGCAACTCCCGGTCCGCAAAGCTCACTCATACCATAATTCTGGGTACAGACAAACTGATCGCCCCAGACTTTATGCATCTCATCACGCATCGGCTCTGTCATGCCTTCCCCGCCGAACAAACCGATATGGATCTTCAGATCCTTAGAAGGATCAATTCCCCGGTGACGCAGTTCTTCTCCTAAATGCAGTGCATACGATGGCGTTGCCACAAGAAGGGTCACCCCCATATCCTGAAGGAACATGATCTGCTTATTTGTATTGCCCGAAGACATCGGGATCACCGCCGCTCCGATCTTTTCCAGTCCACCATGAAGCCCCAGTGCTCCTGTAAATGTACCGTATCCAAATGAGATCTGTGCCACATCATCCGCAGTGGCACCGCCCATACAGGCCAGTCTTGCCACATTATTCAGCCAGATATCCAGATCATTTCTTGTATATCCGACCACAGTTGGCTTGCCGGTTGTTCCTGAACTTGCATGATAACGCACGATTTCCTTTTTATCTACCGCAAAAAGTCCATCCGGATAATGATCTCGAAAATCTGCTTTATATGTAAAAGGCAGCTTTTTCAGGTCTTCCAGCGTCTGAATATCTTCCGGTTTCACTCCGGCTGCATCCATCTTATCACGATAAGGTTTTACTCTGTCGTAAATATAGCTGACAGTCGTCTTCAGCTTATCTAACTGGATCTTTTCGATCTCTTCTCTTGGCAGAGTTTCTTCCTTTGCCCATATCATTCCTTTGTACCTCCTTTTTAAGCATTCGCTTCTCTTAAGTATATCATAATACTTTTCCGAGTTAAAGCATGAAATTATATAATTTCAATCCTGCTGCCTAATTTTTCTCCGCCCCGCTCTTTCGTCACGATTATCTTATTTTCGATCCGTTCTTTCAGTTCAGCCACATGAGAAATGATCCCCACACTGCGGTTTCCCTGCGTCAGATTTCCCAATGCCTTGATTGCCTGCTCCAGTGCTTCCTCATCCAGAGAACCGAAACCTTCATCCACGAACATTGCCTCCAGGCAGATTCCTCCCGCATTGGCCTGGATTTCATCTGACAGCCCCAGTGCCAGCGACAGAGATGCCTGGAATGACTCTCCACCGGACAGGGTTTTAACACTCCGCTCACTGCCGTTGTAGTGATCGATCACATTTAATTCCAGACCGGATTTTCCTTTTTTATCTTCCGGTGCTTTCTGTCTTTTTAACTCATACTGTCCACTGCTCATTGTCATGAAACGCAGATTTGCACGTCGTAAAATCCGGTCAAAATATGCCATCTGAATATAGGTCTCCAGTTCTACTTTCTGCTTGCCATTCAGATTGCCGCCTGCCGTATCGGCAAGTGACTTCATCCATACATACTTCTTTTCTACTTCTTCCAGCAGATCTCTCTGTACATTAACTTTATCATAGATTTCCCGGTTTCCTGAATACCTGACATAAAGTTCTTTTTTTTCTTCTGCCATCTGGCTTTTTTCTTCTGTCATCCGGCTTTTCTCTTTCAGGATTTCTTCTTCATTTACATCTTCCAGTTGTTCAAGCTGTACCCGGATTGTCTGAATCGTGGCCTCATTTTCTGCTTTTTTCTGCAGAATCTGCTCATATTCCTGCTGGTTTTTCTGCTGTAGAGCTTTCAGCTTTTTCTGTTCTTCCTGCTTCTGTAGGATCTGCTCCTTTAAGATTTCCTCTCTTTCACTCTCAGCCCCATTCTTTTCCTGCTCTTCTTTGATCCGTTCTTCTACAGATTTTTTCTCTGCCTGAAGCTGCACAGTCTTTTCTTTCTCCTGCTCCACGATTGCCCGGAGTCGCCCTTCTTCTTTTTTCAGCTCCTCCCGTCTTTGGATTTCCTGTTCTACAGCAGATTTTTTTTCTGAGATTTCTCCGGTGCAGGATTTTAACCGTTTCATTGCCGATACAGTCAGTTCCTGAACTTCACTATCTTTCAGAGAGTCAGATTTTCTCTTTTCATCTTTCTCCATTTTCCCGAGAATCTGACAGAGAATTTCTCTTGCACTGCTCTTTTGTGCCTGGGCTTCTGCCATCTTTTTTTCCTGCTCATGAAGTAACTGCTCCACCTGAAGCTGTTCTGCTTTTTTCTGTTCTTCTGCCTTTACAAGCTTCTCTCTCTGAACAAGTGTCTCCTCTGCTTTTTTCAGTTCCTCTCCACAGGTTCTGATTTCTTTCTGCAGCCGTTCTTTTACCCACTCTGCATCTTCCAAATGATAGCCTGCATCTTTTTCCATCTGCTCTGCTTTTTTCTTCAGTCGCTCCAGTTGTTCTTTCAGGCTGCCTGCCATTGCACTGTAATTTCTGACATTTTTTTCTGCCTCATCCGCTGCCGCCTTCTTCTGATCTACGCTTTCTTTGGAAATTTCCTCGCTACATTTTTCTGCAAGAACCGGATGATGAACTGAACCACAGACCGGACATGCCATTCCTTCTTTCAGCCCTTCTGCAAGAATTCCTGCCTGCGTATCCAGGAACAGACGGAACTCTCTTTCGTATGCTTCTTTTACCGGAAGATAGTTTTCTCTTGCTTTCAAATAACGTCCGGTTGTAAATTCCAGCTTTTTCTGCAACGAGCTTTGTTCTTCTTTCGCCTCGATCAGCCGTTCTGCCTGGTTCAACTGTACAGTCAGATTATTCTTTTTCTGATACAGACTCAGACGGATCTCCCCGGCATCCCCGGATTTTTCTATCTCCTCTCCCATTTTTTTGAGCATTTCCTTCCGGTTATCCAGTTCTTCCTGCAACTGCCTCATTTTTTCTGTCAGTGCAGCTTCTTTTTTCATCCTCGTGCCATATGCATCTTTTGCAGATTCCAGCCGGTCTGCCTGTTCCTGCAGATTTGCAAGCTGTCCGCAATATTTCTCTCTCACTGCCTCCAAAGCTCCAAAACGATCCAGTTCTCTTTGAAGCTGCTCTTTTTGTGCAGTATGCTCCTGACACTTTTTCTGCACTTTTTCCAGTTCTTCTCCCAGCTTTTCCGCTTTCTGCCCCAGCGTTTCAATCCTCAGGATTCTTTCCATCCGTTCCCGGATTTTACGGATTTCTCCTTCCAGCTCTTCCGCCTTCCTTTGCAGTTCCGGATTCTTTTTCCGCTCTTCTTCCGCTTTCCCGGCTGCCTGCAGGAGCGGTTCTCTCTGCTCTTCCTGCAATCGCAGAGAAGACTCCAGTTCCTGCTTCTGCATACATTTCTGTAGTCTCTTTTCTGACTCTGAAATGCTTTCTTCCAGCACTTTTTCTTTCTGTTCAAGCTGCATCAGAAATTCTTTTTCTCTCTCCGTCAGTTCCAGTAACAGCTCCAGTCCTTCCACAACTCTTCCATCAAACCCGGACTTTTTCATCTCTTCCAGTTTCTCTGTGAGTTCTTCTGCCTCCTGTCCGTAACGGATTCCGTTCAGATACTGGCTGATACTTCTTCTCAGCTCATCATACTGCTTCCATTGCATTTTCACCGCATCTTTCAGCTTCAACTGAAGGCTCTGATATAATTCTGTATGGAACAACTGCCGGAAGATCTCTCCACGCTGTGCTGTTCCTGCCAGCAGAAGCTTCTGGAAATCTCCCTGTGCGATCATGGCGATCTGCGTGAACTGCCTGTAATCCAGTCCCAGAAGTTCCGTGACTGCCCTGGTGACTTCTTTCGCTTTCGTTACCGGCAGGCGTTCATCCGGGTACACTAGCGTGGCATCGGATTTTCTTACTGTATAACCCGTTCCCCTCTTTTTTCGTGCCAGATATTCAGGATTTCGTATCACCTGATAAGATTTTCCACGCCACGAGAAAAGAAACTCCACATACGTTTCTATCTCTTCCGCAGCATACTTACTGCGGAACATGGCTGAATCTCTGACCTGACCACTTGCCTCCCCGTACAGGGCAAAGGTGATCGCATCAAAAATTGTCGTTTTTCCTGCCCCTGTATCCCCGGTGATCAGATAGATTCCCTGTCCCCCGAGCTTTGTAAAATCAATCTCTGTCCTGCCTGCATATGGTCCAAATGCACTGATGACCAGTTTCTCAGGTTTCATCTGATCTCTCCTTTCATAGTTCATTCTCCTTCAGTTTCCCGATCAGTCCACTGACAAACTCTCTCTGTTCCTGTAACATGGGATGGTTATTCTGAAGTTCAAAAAATTCTTCAAAGTATTCCAGCTCACTTTTCTCTTCTGCCACCTGTGCCTCTGTGATCTCTTTTGCTTCTCTTGTCCTCTGATTATCATATTCTAATTGCATGAGGTTTGGATAGATCGTCCGCAACTTCTGCATTCCATCGACAACATCCTCTTCATCCGTAAGAATCATCCTGACATAATCTTCTGTATTGGTATCTTCATAAAATTCCCTGGATGAAACTTCCAGATAACTTCCCCTGATACTCCTCAGATCCCGGAGCGGTAAAAGACCGATCTCCCGGATCTCGGTTGTTCCTTTTTCTTTCAGTTCCACAACCGTCACTGACTTTTTCTGTCCACACTCGGAAAAAGAATATTTCAGTGGTGTTCCGCAATATCGCATTTTTCCATTTTTAAAATTCTGCGGACTGTGGATATGTCCCAGTGCTGTATAGTCAAACTCCTGAAATGTCTCTGCTGCGATCTGATCTACACCTCCGACCGAAACTTCTTCAGAATCGCATCTTGCCGCACCGGTTACAAACTGATGTGCAAGAAGCACGTTTCTCTTTGTCGGATCAATCTGCATATGCTTCACCGCACAGGAAACCGCATCCTGATAAGAAGTAATCTCTTCCTCAGGAAATACATGACGTACCACTGCCGGCTTCAAAAATGGAAGAAGATGGATCCACACTTCCCCATATTCATCTTTCATACAATATTTCACCGGTTCTCCATCATAGACCGGTGAAAAGATTACCTGGCTTTCCATCATTAGCTGCGAACCAAATGCCAGTCTTTCTGCCGAATCATGATTTCCACTGATCAGAAAAACCGGCACTTTTTTCTGTGCCAGAGAAGTCAAAAACCCGTCCAGAACCCTCACTGCATCTGAGGGCGGAACGGGTTTATCATAAATGTCACCGCAGATCAATACTGCATCCGGTGCTTCCTTCTCTATGATGGAGGTAATCTGATCTAAAATATATCTCTGATCTTCCAGCATGGAAAACTCGTTCACTCTTTTTCCAATATGCAGATCGGATAAATGAATCAGCTTCAAACTGCTACCTCCGTATTCTTTTTATTCTCTTTTATTTGTTCTTAACAGATTCTGTCTTCTTAACAGAGCGGATATTTTGCTGTAAGCTCAGCTACCATGGCTTTCGCTTTTTCTACATTATCTTCGCTCTCGATCACCATAGCGATGATCTCTGCGATCTTATCCATATCCTCCTCCTTCATGCCACGGGTCGTAACAGCCGGAGTTCCCAGTCTCACACCACTTGTCACAAACGGAGAACGTGGATCATTCGGGATTGTATTCTTATTGGCTGTCACATGAGCATCATCCAGACGCTTCTCCAGCTCTTTTCCGCTGATATCTGTACCGGACAGATCTACCAGCATCAGATGGTTATCTGTATCACCTGATACGATCTTAACTCCTCTGCTCTTTAAGCCATTGCAAAGAGCCTTTGCATTCCTGACAACCTGCTCCATATAAGTCTTATATTCCGGCTGAAGTGCTTCTTTGAAGCATACTGCCTTTCCTGCGATCACATGCATCAGCGGACCACCCTGGATGCCTGGGAATACAGCCTTATTGAAGTTGAACTTTTTGTTCATCTCCTCACTGCACATAATCATTCCGCCTCTTGGACCACGAAGTGTCTTATGCGTTGTCGTCGTCGTTACGTGGGCATACGGGATCGGACTTGGATGAAGTCCTGTTGCTACCAGTCCTGCGATATGTGCGATATCTACCATCAGGTATGCTCCCACCTCATCAGCGATCTCACGGAAACGCTTGAAATCGATCGTTCTTGCATAAGCACTTGCTCCCGCTACGATCAGCTTCGGCTGATGCTCTTTTGCAATCCGCAGTACCTCATCATAATCAATCACACCATCTTCATTGACACCATAATGTGCCACATCAAAATACTTTCCTGACATATTAACCGGTGAACCATGAGTCAGGTGTCCGCCATGATCCAGATTCATTCCCATGATCTTGTCTCCCGGCTCAAGCATGGCGAACATAACTGCCATATTTGCCTGTGCACCGGAATGTGGCTGAACATTGACATATTCACAGCCGAACAGCTTCTTTGCTCTCTCTCTTGCAAGATCTTCCACAACATCCACGCACTGACATCCGCCATAATATCTTTTTCCCGGATATCCCTCTGCATATTTATTCGTCAAAGGACTTCCCATCGCTGCCATAACTGCTTTACTTACCCAGTTCTCTGATGCGATCAGCTCAATATGGGAGTTCTGTCTCTCCATCTCTGCTTTTATCGCATCTGCAATCTCAGGATCCGTCTTCGTAATTTCATCGAAATCGTACATTCTCTATTTCCTCCACTATACTTTACTCCGCAAAAGCGTTATGCACATTATAGCACAGCACCCTTTAAAAATCAAACAACGATAACTGATTGCTCTTCGGCAGATTTCCAAACAGTCCCAGCTCCGACATCAGATCGATCACTGTCTTGCTGACTTTTGTCCGCTGCCGGAAATCATCCAGTGACAGATACGGCCCGTCCTTTCCCGCCTCTTCGACTGCCTCCGCAGCTTTATCTCCCATGCCTTCAATGCTTGCAAAGGACGGCATCAGTTTTCCGTCCACGATCTGAAACATTTTTGCTTTCGCCTTATAAAGATCCACCGGAACAAACTCAAACCCACGGGCATACATCTCCTGCACGATCTTCATATCTTTCATCGTATCCTGCTCTTTTTTCGTCAGGGTATCACTGCGTCGCTTATAATCTTTCATATAATAATCCAGCTTCTCTCTCCCCTGACACATGATCTCATAAGAGAATGCGTCCGCACGGATACTGAAGTAAGCTGCATAATATGCCAGCGGATAATTGATCTTGCAGTATGCAATCCGGTATGCCATCATAACATAAGCTGCGGCATGAGCTTTCGGGAACATATAACTGATCTTTTTGCACGACCAGATATACCAGTCCGGCACATTCTGTGCCTTCATCGCCTCTTCCCATTCCGGTTTCAGTCCTTTTCCCTTTCGCACACTTTCCATGATCGTAAATGCGAGAGCACTTTCCACGCCCTGATTAATCAGGTAGATCATGATATCATCACGGGTACAGATTGCGGTAGAAATCGTTGCCGTCCCTGATTTGACAAGCTCCTGTGCATTTCCAAGCCATACATTTGTCCCGTGGGACAGACCGGAAATACGGATCAGGTCTGACAGGGTCTGAGGCTTGGTATCCTGCACCATCTGGATAACGAAATCTGTACCAAACTCCGGGATTCCCAGACTTCCGATCTTACATCCGTCGATATCCTCCGGTTTAATTCCCAGTACTTCTGTTCCGTGGAACAGCTCGATCACCCGCTTATCGTCCAGGGGGATCTCTGTCGCAATGAACGGATGCTCTGCATTGTACTCATTCGGCATGGCATCCGAGGTGATATAATCTTCCAGCGTTCGGATCATGGTCGGATCATCATGTCCGAGAATATCGAGCTTTAAAAGGTTATGGTCAATGGAATGATAATCAAAATGGGTCGTAGTGATCCCGCACTCCATATCATTGGCAGGATGCTGCACCGGTGTAAACTCATTGATACTGTGACCATGCGGAAGTACAACGATTCCTCCCGGATGCTGCCCGGTACTTCTGCGGATTCCGGTACACCCTTCCGTCACACGCTCAATCTCACATCTTCTTTTCCTCTGTCCACGCTCTTCATAATAATTTTTCACAAATCCGTAGGCAGTCTTGTCCGCCAGTGTTCCGATCGTTCCGGCTTTGAACGTATGTCCCTCACCAAACAATACTTCTGTATATTTATGAGCTTTTGCCTGATAATCTCCTGAAAAGTTCAGGTCGATATCCGGCTCTTTATCCCCCTTAAATCCAAGGAATGTCTCGAATGGGATGTCAAATCCCGCCTTGATCAGCTTCGCTCCGCACTTCGGACACATACGGTCAGGCATATCATATCCACAGCCTCCTGCAAAAGCACGTACTTCCTCGGAATCGAAATCACTGTAATGACATTTTTCACAATAATAATGTGGACTGAGTGGATTTACCTCCGTAATTCCTGACATCGTTGCTACAAACGAAGATCCTACTGATCCACGTGAACCAACCAGGTATCCGTCCGCATTGGACTTCCATACCAGTTTCTGTGCAATGATATACATAACGGCATATCCGTTGGAAATAATGGAATTTAATTCCTTTTCCAGTCTGGAAGAAACCTGTACCGGCAGGTCTTCCCCGTACATCTCATGAGCTTTCCTGTAACAGATATCTCTCAGTTCCTGATCCGAATCCTGAATGACCGGCGGGCATTTGTTCGGATTGACCGGCGAGATCTTTTCTATCATTTTTGCGATCTTCTGCGGGTTGTCAATGACCACTTCTCTTGCCTTTGCAGATCCAAGATAGGCAAATTCTTCCAGCATCTCATCGGTTGTCCGCAGGAACAGCGGTGGCTGGGTATCCGCATCATCAAATCCTTTTCCCGCCATGATGATCCTTCGGTAGACTTCATCTTCCGGGTCAAGGAAATGCACATCACACGTTGCCACGACCGGCTTTTTGAACTGCTCACCCAGTTCTACGATCTTCCGGTTGATCTCCTGCAGATCCTCCTCTGAATTGACATTTTTCACCTTGCTGCTCCCGATCATAAACCGGTTATTACCGATCGGCTGGATCTCATAATAATCATAAAAGTCCGCAAGTTCCGCAATGGTTTCTGCCGGCCTTTCTTCCAGGATTGCCTTATACAGCTCACCCGCTTCACATGCACTTCCGATGACCAGCCCCTCCCGATGCTCATTGAGCAGACTTTTCGGGATTCTCGGCCGTCTTCCATAATAGGTCATATGAGATTCTGAAATAAGCTGGTACAGATTGTATCTTCCGATGTCATTTTTCGCAAGAATGATGATATGATGCGTTGCCATTTTGCGGATCGCATTCACATTCCGCTCTCCAAACCGGTTGATGCCCTTAAGATCTGTAATATGATCCTTCTTCAGCATCTCTACAAATTTCACAAAAATCTCCGCTGTCGCCCCTGCATCATCTACCGCACGGTGATGGTTTTCCAGGGAAATCCCCAGTGTCTTCGCCACCAGGTTCAGCTTATATTTTGACAGCGTCGGCAAAAGAACTCTCGCCATTGCCACCGTATCCACATAAGTAAATCTGTACTCTATCTCCTGATACCGGCAGTTCTGTTCAATAAATCCCACATCGAACGAAGCATTATGGGCAACCAGGACTCCATCCCCGACAAATTCCAGGAACTGTGGAAGTACATTCTCAATCGGATCCGCTTCCAGTACCATTTCATCCGTAATACTGGTCAGATTCGTGATCTCAAACGGGATCGGACGCTGCGGATTGACAAACGTACTGAACCGGTCCACGATCTCTCCGTTTACAACTTTCACTGCCCCGATCTCAATGATCTTATCCCGGATGGCACTAAAACCGGTCGTCTCAATGTCGAACACAATATACGTGTCATCCAGCGTCTGCGTTCCTGCATGAACCGCGATCTTGGTCAGGTCATCTACTACATAGCCTTCCACCCCGTAAAGTACCTTAAACGGATCGTCCTTGTCCAGTGTCTCAATATAGTGGTTGGCATCCGGGAATGCCTGTGCTACCCCGTGATCCGTGATCGCAATAGCAGGGTGTCCCCAGTCATGAGCCCTCTTTACGATATCTTTTACTTCTGAAACACCATCCATATCACTCATTTTGGTATGGCAGTGGAGTTCCACTCTCTTTAACGGGTTCAGATCCTCTCGTTTGACCGTGAAATCACCGATTTTTTTTATTCCGGTGACAGATCCGATCGTCAGTTCCCCGTCAAACTTATCAATGGTAGTGACTCCTTTGATCTTGACAAAACCGCCTTTTTTCAGACTTCCGAGAATCTCTGCCAGTTGCTCATTTTTAATGAACATTTTCACGCTGATCGTATCTGTAAAATCACTGACCGCAAAAATGATGATCGTCCGTTCATTCTTGATCTCACGGGTATCCAGACTGATGATCTTACCATGAAAGGTAATTTCTCCCATTTCTTCCACGACCTGATCCAAGCGGATCGGCTCATCTTCAAAATTCCTGCCATAGATGAGGTTCGGATCATCTCCCAGCTTCAGTGGGCGTACATAATCTTTCTTTTTAAATTCCTTCTTCTGAAATTCTTTTCTCCTGCCTGATGGTTCCTTTCCTGCAGCAGCTTTTTCTTTTCCACCTGCTGCCTTTTCACCCGGTTCGGCCTGCCTCTTCTTTGTATCTGATCCTATTTCCTGATTTTCCGCTGCCCTCTCAGGTTCTTCACCACGCTGCCTTGCACGACGTTCAAAGATCGCATTGATTTCCTGCTGAATCCGCTGCTCATCGTACTCTCTTGTGCCTTCCTGATCCGTCTCTTTATAAGCTACCAGTAATTTTGCATCTATGCGGAACCGTTCCCGCAGAACCCGTTCCACCAGTGTGACGATTTCTTCTTTCCGTCCTTCTGATACGATCGTGTCCAGCAGTTCCAGGTGGATCAGATTTCCCTCTTCAAACCGGAGATCTGCCCTTGCAAACATATTTGCAGCAAGTACACTGGTCTGCCGCAGCTCTTCGATCAGACTTTCCCTGTACTCCGTCAGAATCGCCTGTGGCGTATAAAGCTCCGACAGTTGAAACTCTTCCACGATTTCGATCTTTACTGCGGCTCTTCCAAATAACTGTTCCTTGATCCGCTGTTCCATCAGCCAGATCTGCTTCTTCTGTATCAGATGCCTGCAAAGGATATGTATATGCAGAAAATCACGACCTGAATTAGTCGTGATCTTCTTAACTTCTACATCCGAAAAGAGCATCTGCAGTTCGTTCCCGACTTTCAGCGTCGGAAATACATTAAAAAATACTTTTTCACTTTTTACCTGTTCCAATTCAACAACTCCTGTCGCAATGTATCGAGAAGTTCCTCTTCTTTTACTTTTTTAATGACCTGTCCCTTTTTAATCAGCAGTCCTTCGCCGATTCCACCGGCAATACCGATATCTGCCTCTTTCGCTTCTCCTGGACCGTTCACCACACATCCCATAACTGCAACTTTGATATCATCCAGTGGAATGTCTGCAACCATTTTCTCCACCTCATTTGCAAGGTGAATCAGATTGATCCTGGTTCTGCCACAGGTCGGACAGGAAACGACTTCGATTCCGCCTTTCCTGAGTCCCAGAGTCTTAAGAATCAGCTTTGCTGTACGGATCTCCTCCACCGGATCTCCTGTCAGAGACACACGGATCGTATTTCCGATCCCTTCATACAGGATAATTCCCAGTCCGACAGAAGATTTTACATTCCCTGAATATACGGTACCGGATTCTGTAATTCCGACATGAAGCGGATAAGGACATTGTTCCGCAATCAGTTCATGTGCTTTGACGCACATCAGAACATCCGAAGACTTGATACTGACCACCAGATTGTCATACCCCATCTCCTCGATCATATGCACTTTATCCAAAGCACTCTCTACAATTCCCTCTGCGGTGACTCCGCCATATTTCTCAATTAACGGCTTCTCCAGTGATCCGCTGTTCACCCCGACACGAATCGGCACACCGTATTCTTTTGCCTTGTCAACTACCGCCTGAACCCGTTCTTTTGTACCGATATTTCCAGGATTGATCCGGATCTTGTCGGCTCCGTTCTCAATGGCTGCGATTGCAAGCCGGTAATCAAAATGAATATCTGCAACCAGCGGAATATGGATCTGCTTTTTGATCTCTTTTAACGCTTCCGCTGCCTCCCTTGTCGGAACAGTACACCGGATGATCTCACATCCTGCTTTTTCCAGCCTATGTATCTGCTCAACAGTACCCTTTACATCTTCGGTCCTTGTATTGGTCATAGACTGGATCGCAACCGGGTGATTCCCACCGATCACTACATCACCGATCCGAATCTCTTTTGTCTGATTTCTATACAATTTCTTCATCCTTTCAAAAGCTCCGTCCGGTCAGTCTTCTTCACGGACAAAGGTCTTCTGGCTTCCATATTCCATCTCTGTCAGTGTCAGGACCTGTTCATCCACACTGTATTCATATGTGCCTTCCATCACATCTGCGATATCTCTCAGATCCTGCTCTGTCAAATCCTTCGTTTCTTCTGCTGCTTTTTCAAGTTCTTCGTCTTTTATATGAACCGCAAACCTTTTTGTATTCCTGTCCATTGAATATTCAACAGGAATTGTCACGGTCTCTGCCTCCAGTGCCTGCGTGATCTCCATCACTCCGTCACTCTTGATATGAAGTACCATTCCGTTCTCTGTATCACTCCAGGTTCCTTCCAGTGGGTTTGCAGTAAAAAGCTTTGTCAGGAAGAAAATACCGATCAGAAGGATCAGTACTGTTGTCACTGCCATTACGACACTCCATATCGTATCTCTTCCTTTTTCATTCTGTTCCATCAGCATTGTTCGTGCCTCCTTTTCCTGCCATTAGTTTAACCAAATATTCCTCCAACGATTCCATAAGAAATGATCGTCATGATACATGCTGCAAGGCATACACCGATCACGATCGCCGGAAACGCCTTTCTGAAACGGATTCCAAGCAGGGCTGCGATCAATGCCCCTGTCCAGGCACCTGTGCCTGGAAGTGGAATACCCACAAATGCAACCACCCCCCAGAACTCATATTTTTCAATATTGGCACTCTGGCTCATCGCCTTTTTTTCAAGCTTTTCCACAACCGGCTTCAACCTCTTTGTTCCTTTCATCCAGTCAAAAATCTTTGTGATCAGAAGCAGGATAAAAGGAATCGGCAGCAGATTTCCGATGATACCGACCGGAATCGCACGCCACATCGGGATATTCAGAAATGCCGGTCCTGCCGCAAGCAGTCCCCCACGCAATTCCAGGATCGGAACCATCGAGATGATAAAAAGGATCAGCTCTTTTCCAACCTTTCCTCCGAGATTTGTTACAAACCAGTTGATCAATACATCACTCATCTAAACTATTCTCCCTTAATATATTTCGTCAGAAAATCAAATAACACCTGCATTTCTTCCCTTGTACCCACTGTAATCCTCAGATACTGGCCGATCCTTTCTGAATCCCAGTGCCTGACATAGATATCATTTGCCTTCAGTGCTTCAAAAAGTCTGCCGGCATCTGTCTGCGGATGCGTTGCAAAAATGAAATTGGCTTTTGCATCGGGAAATTCAAATCCAAGCCGGTGCAATTCTTCTTTTGCCCATTCTCTCGTCTCTATAATCTTACGAACATGCTCCTCAAAATATTCCTTATCCCGGACTGCTTCAACACCACATGCAATCGCGGTCTGATTCATTGTATAAGAATTAAAAGAATACTTGACATCATTCAGACAGCGGATCAATTCAGGATTGGAGACTGCGTAACCGATCCTCATGCCAGCCATACTTCTGGCTTTTGAAAAGGTCTGCGTCACGATCAGATTATCATAACGGTCGATCAGTTCCAGTGCCGATCTTCCTGCGAAATCAATATATGCTTCATCCACGATCACGATCGAATCCCGGTTATGTTCCAGAATATCTTCTATGAAATCCAGTTCTTCATAAATTGCAGTCGGTGCATTCGGGTTCGGAAAAATGATTCCACCATTTTCCCGGTAATAATCTTCCTTTACAATGCGGAACTGTTCATCCAGTGCCGGTGTCTCATATGGAATCTTGTACAGCTCTGCCCACACTTTATAAAAAGAATAGGTAATATCCGGGAATAATACCGGTTTCCCGGAATTAAAAAATGTCAGGAAGCACATAGATAATACATCATCCGAGCCGACTCCCACAAAAACCTGATCCCGGTCTACCCCATAATACTCTGCAAGGCATCCGGTCAGTTCTTCTGCTGCTGGATCCGGATATAACCGGAATCTGTCTGTATCCATCTCACGCAACACCCGCTCCACTCCCGGAGCAGGCGGGTAAGGATTTTCATTTGTATTCAGCTTGATCACCTTATTCTGCGGCTGCTCACCCGGTACATAAGGCTCTGCCTGTCGTATATTTTTTAAAAGTTCTGCTCTTACAGCCATTCGTCTAAACCTCTGTCCTTTTCTCACTGTCAGATCATGTTCTGACTCTGTAAAGTTCCTCCATAAACCGGCAGGCTCTGCTTTATTTATACTCTTCCGCAAGTTCTTTGAATTTCGGAAGGGAATTTACGATTGTTTCATATGCAACGCAGTATGCCATACGCACATAACCCGGGCATCCAAAAGAACTTCCCGGAACAAGAAGAATATTATGCTTCTTTGCAGCATTACAGAATTTCTTTTCATCCGCTACCGGAGACTTAACAAACAGATAGAAGGCTCCCTCCGGTTTGATGCACTCAAAGCCAAGCTCTTTCAGTCCGTTGTATAAAGCTTCTCTGTTTCTGTCATAATAGGAAATATCGGTCTGCTCATTCAGGCATGCTTTCACTACCTTCTGCTGCAGGGTCGGTGCATTTACAAATCCAAGGATTCTCGTCGCCACATTTGCTGCTGCATTGAGCTTCTCACTGTCGCATACCTCATCCGGGATCACAAGATATCCGATACGCTCTCCCGGGAGAGATAAGGACTTGCTGTATGAATATCCTACGATCGTATTATCATAGTACTTTGTCAGGTATGGAACTTCTACTCCGTCATAAGCCAGCTCTCTGTATGGCTCGTCTGAGATGAGATAAATCTCCGTGCCAAACTCTTTCTGCTTTTCTTCCATGATGGCAGCCAGCTTTTTGATCGTCTCTTCCGAGTACACAACACCGGTCGGATTATTCGGTGTATTAACGATCACTGCTTTGGTCTTCGGGGAAAGTTTCTCCCTGAACTCATCCAGTTTTGGCTGGAATGTTGCTGTATCAGGAGAGATCTCCACGATCACTCCGTCATAGTTATTCGTATAACTTCTGTACTCTCCGAAATAAGGTGCAAATACTACCACTTCATCTCCCGGATTGAGCAGTGCTTTCAGGATGACATTCAATCCGCCTGCTGCTCCTACTGTCATGGTAATATTCTTTGCTGCAAAAGAAGTGCCAAAGCGTTCATTCAAAGAATCTGCAACTGCTTGTCTTACATCTTCATATCCTGCATTGCTATTGGTATAACCGTGAAGTACGATCGGATCCTCTTCATTCAGGATATCGATCATCGCCTTTTTCACTGCCTCCGGTGCCGGTACATTCGGATTGCCCAGGCTGAAGTCATAGACATTCTCCGCACCATAAATTTTTGCAAGGCGGTTTCCCTCTTCAAACATCGCACGGATTGCCGAACTGTTCGCCACCATATTTTCCATTTTCTTTGAAATCATCTCTTTCACTCCATTTCTTATCATTCTGCCGGTTCGTCCTGATCCGGCTTTTTTTTGCAGCTTTTCCTGAATCCATCTTTATTCTTCCATCTTTGCCAGCTTGGCTGTCTGATCTGCCGCGATCAGGCTGTCAATGATCTCATCCAGATCGCCGTTCAGAATACTGTCCAACTTATGCAGGGTCAGCTTGATTCTGTGGTCTGTCACGCGTCCCTGTGGGAAGTTGTAGGTTCTGATCTTCTCCGAACGGTCTCCTGTACCGATCTGACTTCTTCTCTCTGCCGCCTCAGATGCCTGCTGCTTCTCCAGTTCCAGATCATACAGCTTGGAACGCAGAAGACGGAATGCCTTTTCTTTATTCTGAAGCTGCGATTTTTCTGTCTGACTGTAAATCACGATCCCGGTCGGATAATGGGTCAGTCGTACCGCTGAATCGGTTGTATTGACACACTGTCCTCCATTTCCGGATGCACGCATCACATCAATACGGATATCTTTTTCGTCAATCACTACATCGACTTCCTCTGCCTCCGGCATCACTGCAACCGTGATCGTAGAGGTATGGATTCTTCCACCGCTTTCTGTCTCCGGCACACGCTGGACACGGTGGACACCACTTTCGTATTTCATACGGGAATATGCTCCCTGTCCTGTGACCATAAAGACACACTCTTTAAAACCGCCGATCCCGTTCTCATTCAACGAGATCATCTCTGTCTTCCATCTGCGGCTGTCCGCATAATGCACGTACATACGGTAGATCTCTGCTGCAAATAATGCCGCCTCATCTCCACCGGCACCGGCACGAATCTCCACGATGACGTTCTTATCATCATTCGGATCTTTTGGAAGAAGCAGGATCTTCAGTTCCTGTTCCAGTTCTTCAATCCTTGCTCTTGATCCGCTGAGTTCTTCCTTTGCAAGCTCCCTCATTTCCTCATCGGACTCCTCTTCAAGAAGCTGAAGGCTTTCCTCTATATTCTGCTTACAGTTTTTATACTCTTTATACGCCTCTACAATCGGAGCCAGATCACTCTGCTCCTTCATCAGTCTTCTGAACCGCTCCGGGTCATTTGCCACATCCGGTTCCTGAAGCTCACCCATTACTTCCTCATAACGGATGAGCAGGTCATCTAATCTGTCAAACATCTTTTCTATCCTTTACTCTTCTCTTTTACTCTTTTACTTCTTATATTTCTCTACTCAGTGTACACGCCACAGACGATGCGGTCAAGTCCTGCCAGATCCTTTTTTACCACAACCTGACCGTACCCCTCTTTCGTCATCAGCTCCGAAACTGCTTCTCCCTGGTCATATCCAATCTCAAAGAGGAGGACTCCATTCTTCTGCAAATATGCTCTGCTTTCTTCAATGATCTTTCTGTAAAAAAACAGACCATCTTCTTTCCCGTCCAGTGCAAGAAACGGATCATGCAGCCTGACTTCCTCCTGGAGTCCGCTGATCACAGAGGTTTTGATATACGGTGGATTGGAGACGATCATTCCAAAGGTTCCGTCCACCTGTTCAAACAAATCACTTTCCAAAAGCTCTGCCATACCTTTATTTCCGTTTTTTTCCAGCAGATCCAGATTTTCTTCTGCAATGCGTAAAGCAGCTTCTGAAATATCTGCACCGGTTCCCTGTATCTGTATTTTTTCTTTTGCTGCATAATACAGGATACTGATCAGGATACACCCCGACCCGGTACACAGGTCGAGCATCCGGACGGTCTCCTTTTCCTTCGGGACTTTTTCCTGTTCCAACAGCTTCAGTGCTTCTTCCACCAGCACTTCCGTATCCTGCCTTGGAATCAGGACATCTCCGCTGACCTGAAATTCAAGCCCCATAAATTCCTGCACTCCCGTAATATGCTGCAAAGGGATATGCTCTGTCCTTAGCTTCACTACTTTTTCATATTCCTGTGCCACGCTTTGTTCCATCCTGCGGTCCGGGTTCATATAGTAATGTGCCTTATCTACTCCTGTGACAAATTCTAGCAGATACCACGCATCCAGTCCTGCCTCTTCGATTCCCGCCTGCCGGAGCCGCTCTTCTCCTTCAGCATACATCGCTCTGAGCATCCGCATTTCGTCTTGCCCACCGGCCTTTTCCCTGCACATTACAGATTCTCCTTCTGCCAGTTCTTCCAGTCAAAGACTGCCTCAACTGCCCGGATTCCCACTTCGATCATATCATCATCCGGCTCTTTGGTCGTCATGTTCTGAACCCACATTCCCGGTCTGCTCAGTAAGTTCACAAAGGGATTTTCACTGTTTCCTGCAAGTTTAATGATCTCATAAGATACCCCGGCGATCACCGGAAGCAGTGCAAGCCGGATCAGGACTCTTGCGATCTGTGACTGGGCGGTGATAAAAAAGCAGAAAATAATACTCACGATCATGACAAAGAACAGAAAACTCGTCCCGCAGCGTTTATGCTGTCTGGAACTCTTCCGCACATTCTCCACATTCAGTTCCAGTCCATGCTCAATACAGTTAATGCATTTATGCTCTGCTCCATGATACATAAACGTTCTCTGAATATCCTTCATCCGTGAGATCAGTGCAATATATAGTAGGAATAATCCGACACGGATCAGTCCTTCGCAGACAGTCATGACCATTCTTGAATCGGTATAATGCTTTACCAGCCCACTTAAATAATAAGGAAGCACCATGAATAATCCCGCCGCTATGATCACCGAAAGAACTACGGTCAGGTTCATCATGATCTTTTCATTTTTTTCCCGTTTCTTCGCTTCAGCTTCTGTCAGAAGCTCCTCTTCTTCCTCTTCAAAAAAACTTGCTGAAAAAGTCAGCGTCTTCATTCCAAGGACAAGAGAATCCACAAAATTAAAAATGCCTCTGATAAAAGGGATCTTCAGAGGTGTCTTCCATGGAATGATACTTTTGTACTGCCGGATATCCACTTCGATATCCCCGTCCGGTTTCCTGACTGCAACAGAGTATCTTCCGCCGTTCCGCATCATGATCCCCTCCAGCACTGCCTGTCCACCTATATTCGATGATTTCATATATTTTCTCCTAACTGAAAAGATCCCATGGATCTTTTTGTCGTATGCCTGACAAAAAAAGAAGCTGAGATGATTCCACCTCAGCCTCCGATCTGTTGCTCTTATTTAATACCATATTTCTTGTTGAACTTATCAACACGGCCACGAGCCTGTGTAGCCTTCTGCTGACCTGTATAGAATGGGTGGCACTTGGAGCAGATTTCTACGTGGATGTTCTCCTTTGTAGATCCTGTTACAAAAGTGTTCCCGCAGTTGCAGGTTACAGTTGCCTGATAATAATTAGGATGGATACCTTCGCGCATGATTTTCACCTCTCTATTTTTAAATTACTTATAAATTTCTCTAAACAGCTTTCTAATTGTACCACAGACTTTTTTGTTTTGCAATACTTTTTTAGATAAACTTCTGACGGATAATCTGCTGTACCAGTTCTTCGTTATTTTTTGTTCTTGAGAACATGGTCAGAAGGTTGTCCACAGCCTCTTCTGCTTTCATACCATTCATGGCTTTCCGCATAATATAGGCAGCTTCCTGCTCCTCTTTATCCAGCAGCAGATCCTCTCTTCTCGTACCGGACTTCGGAATGTCAATCGCAGGGAACACTCTCTTTTCCTGCAGTTTACGATTCAGCATCAGCTCCATATTACCCGTTCCTTTAAATTCTTCATAGACAACATCATCCATTCTGCTTCCCGTATCGACCAGTGCAGTTGCCAGAATTGTAAGACTTCCGCCCTCTCTCATATTTCTGGCTGCTCCAAAGAAACGCTTCGGGCTGTAGAGTGCCGCCGGATCGAGACCTCCCGAAAGTGTTCTTCCTGATGGTGGTACGATCAGATTATAGGCTCTGGACAGTCGGGTAATACTGTCTAACAGAATCATAACATCCTTTCCATGCTCTACCAGACGTTTTGCTCTTGCGACCACCATCTCTGAAACTCTCTTATGATGTTCCGGAAGTTCATCAAAAGTAGAATAGATTACTTCCACATTCGGACCTTCGATTGCTTCTCTGATATCGGTCACTTCTTCCGGTCGTTCGTCGATCAGAAGAATGATCATATGCATATCCGGCTCTGTCTTCTGAACGGAAAGTGCAATTTCTTTTAATAAAGTGGTCTTTCCTGCTTTCGGAGGAGACACGATCATACCACGCTGTCCCTTCCCGATCGGTGAAATCAGATCTACGACTCTCATTGCCGTGGAACATCCCGGATTTTCCAGTCTGATCCTTTCATTTGGAAAGATTGGAGTCAGATCTTCAAAATTTTTTCTTTTCATTGCTTCTTCCGGTGGAAGTCCGTTGATCGTAGATACATACAAAAGGGCACTGAACTTCTCCCCCTGCGTCTTGATCCTTGTATTTCCTGTCAGGATATCTCCTGTCTTCAGTCCAAATCGCCTGATCTGTGACGGAGCCACATACACATCCTGCTCTCCCGGAAGATAATTATCGCTGCGGATAAAGCCATATCCGTCCTGATGGAGTTCAAAAATACCCTTTGCGGTTTTTCCGCTGTCAAGCTGCTCGATATCTGACTCTTCCTTTTTTTCTTTCATTTCCTGCCGTACTTCTTCTTTTGCTTTTTCATTTGCCTGCATCTGCTTTTCCGTCTCATCCAACTTCAACATCTCATCGATCAGAGCACTTTTTTTCAGCGTTGAAACTCCTTTCATATTTCTTGCTTTTGCCAGTTCTTTTAAGGTTGCAAGCGGCAAAGATTCATATCTTTCACGTGTCATACATCTTTTCCTTTCTTTTCATAAAATCTGACGTATTCTTCAAAAAATTAATAAATGATCCTGTCAGAAACTGTCTAACTGTCCATATTCACTCTGTCCTTAAATAATACCCCGGGATTCGCGTCAGAAATGACTTGTATCGATATCTGCATTAAAATAAATATGATGTCGGGGTCAAAAGCCCCCGACTTTGATGCCTACGGATTGCTCCGTGCTACGCACTCCCACAATCCTACCCAATATTCGCATATCGTGGGATTATCATCCCACTTTTATGCTCATATCGGGGCGGGTCCTAAGGTCTTTCACCCACCTATGAGCAAGCTCATGTGGGCTTAGACCTTTTGACCCTGGCATCATAAATATGGTTCGTATTATACACTACTTTCCTATAAAAAGAAAGCTTTTTTTCAAAAATGCAGATATTTGCAAAAATGCGGATATTGCATGAAATCTGCGGGAGTGTTATTATTAATTACAAATTGATTCTGCGAGGTAAAAAATATGACAAATAACGAAAAAGCATTACAGATGCACAAAGAATGGAATGGAAAACTGGAAACCACGGCAAAGGCTCACGTCAATTCCCGGGAAGACCTGGCGATCGCCTATACTCCGGGTGTTGCTGAACCATGTAAAATCATCGCCAAAGACCCGGAAGCCGCCTATACTTATACAATGAAAGCCAATACAGTCGCTGTTGTCTCTGACGGAAGTGCCGTACTCGGTCTTGGAAATATCGGTGCATTGGCTGCCATGCCGGTCATGGAGGGAAAATGTGTTCTCTTTAAAGAATTTGGCGGAGTCAACGCAGTTCCGATCTGCCTGGATACGCAGGATACAGAGGAAATCATTCGCTCTGTTGTCAATATTGCACCTGCTTTTGGTGGTATCAATCTGGAGGACATCTCCGCACCACGCTGCTTTGAGATTGAGACCCGTTTAAAGGAACTTCTGAATATCCCGGTCTTCCATGATGACCAGCACGGAACTGCAATTGTTGTTCTCGCCGGCATCATCAACGCCTTAAAAGTAACCGGGAAAAAGAAAGAAGACTGCCGTGTTGTTGTAAACGGTGCAGGTTCTGCAGGTGTTGCAATCACTAAACTGCTGCTGACTTATGGATTCCCGCATATTACGATGTGTGATATCAACGGAATCATTTCCAAGGATTCACCGGATCTGAACTGGATGCAGAAAGAAATGACAAAAGTGACAAATCTTGAGGGACGGATCGGTCTTCTTGCCGATGCTCTGAAAGGTGCTGACATCTTTGTAGGTGTATCTGCCCCGAATATTGTTACCCCGGAGATGGTTGCATCCATGAACCAGGATGCAATCCTGTTTGCTATGGCGAACCCGGTACCTGAGATCATGCCGGATCTCGCAAAAGCTGCCGGTGCAAAAGTTGTCGGTACAGGACGCTCCGACTTCCCGAACCAGGTCAATAACGTTGTTGCTTTCCCTGGAATCTTCAAAGGAGCTTTAGAGGGACGTGCCACTCAGATCACCGAAGAGATGAAGCTGGCTGCCGCCAATGCGATTGCAGGTCTTGTTCCTGAAGAAGAACTTAACGAGAACAACATCCTGCCGGAGGCATTTGACCCGCGTGTAGCTGAAACTGTAAGTAAAGCAATAAAGGATCTGATCTGATATGGCAGATGGCTTTACCACAACCCGTTCTGTACCGATGCCTGTACGCTGGGGTGAAAAAAGATATCATTCCCTGGATTATGCATTAAAAAGTCAGTTTGGTGAAAAAGTCTACCGGATTGCATTAAACGGGGGGATGACCTGCCCCAACCGGGATGGAAAGATTGGCCGGGGCGGCTGTATCTTCTGTAGTGGCATGGGATCTGGCGACTTTGCCGGATCTGCCTCTTTCAGTATCTGCGAACAGCTTGCTGCCGGAAAAGCGGCTCTTCAGGCGAAACGACCGGTTCATTCCTATATTGCCTATTTCCAGGCATTTACAAATACGTATGCACCTGTCGAATACCTGGAAAAGATTTTTACCGAGGCAATCCTTGATCCCGATGTCCAGGTACTCGCCGTTGCAACGCGTCCTGACTGTCTGTCTCATGAGACCGTAGAACTTCTGAGACGCTTAAATCAGATCAAGCCGGTCTGGATCGAGCTTGGTCTTCAGACCATCCATCCGCAGACTGCCCGCTACATCCGCCGGGGATACCCGCTGGAGGTTTTTGACGATGCTGTAGTCAGACTGAAAGCGGCCGGAATCCAGGTGATCACGCATGTCATCCTTTTTCTTCCGGGAGAGACAGAAGCACAGATGCTTAAAACCATCGATTATCTGAACTGCAATCCCATTGATGGGATCAAATTGCAGCTACTCCACATTTTAAAGGGAACCGATCTTGCACGCGATTATGCACGCTCGCCTTTTCATATTCCTGACATGGACGAATATATCCGCTGCATCGGAAACTGTATCGCACATTTACGCCCTGACATCGTCATCCACCGGCTTACCGGGGACGGTCCAAAGGATCTGCTCATCGAACCACAATGGACCGGAGCAAAGCGTACTGTATTAAACCACATCCACCAATACCTGAAAAAACAGGATATCTGGCAGGGAAAGGAGTATTATGGCTGAAACTTACACGTTATATAAACTGATTGTTCTCTATATGCTGGACAAAGTGGATTTTCCACTGACTACTTCACAGATTTCCGAATTTATACTGGACAAGGGATATACGACTTATTTCCGGCTTCAGGAAACCTTATCAGAACTGACGGATTCCGAACTTCTGAAGATCGAGACAACGCACAACCGTACACTCTACCGTCTGACAGAGACCGGTGCAGACACGATCCACTTTTTCAGCAATAAGATTTCACCCGAAATCCGTACCGAAATTGATGATTTTCTGAAAGAAAAACAGTACGATCTGAAAGAAGAAGTGGCTGTCAAATCCGACTATTATCTCAAGACAGACCATCAGTTTGAAGTGCAGTGTCAGATCGTAGAAAATGGCTCCAGCCTCATTGACATGCGAATCACCGTTCCCACAGAAAAAGAAGCCAAAGCCATTGTAAATAACTGGAATCTGAAAAATCAGGAGATCTACGCATCACTGCTTTCGCAGCTTCTGTAGATGCTCTTTGATCTTTTTTTCATAACCAAGGTCGCCGGGTTCGTAGAACCTGGCGTCTTTTATTTCGTCCGGAAGATACTGCTGTTCCACATAATGTCCCGGATAATCATGTGCATATTTGTAGCCTGTTCCATGCCCCAGCTTTTCTGCTCCCTTATAGTGAGCATCCTGCAGATGTGACGGTACAGTCGTTTTATATTTTTTCACTGCTTCAGTCGCAGCAAAAATCGCATTCACTGCCGCATTGCTCTTCGGTGCAGATGCCACATAAGTCACCGCCTGGGATAAAATGATTTGGGATTCAGGCATACCGATCCTCTCAACTGCCTGTGCTGCTGCCACTGCCACGGTCAGTGCCATCGGATCTGCATTTCCTACATCTTCTGAGGCACAGATCATGATCCTTCTCGCAATAAACTTCACATCTTCTCCCGCATACAGCATTTTTGCAAGATAAAAGACTGCTGCATCCGGGTCTGACCCCCGCATACTTTTAATAAAGGCAGAAATGATATCATAATGGTTATCCCCTTTTTTATCATAGTTCACAACCCGTTTCTGAATACATTCTGATGCAACTTCCAGTGTAAGATGGATGATTCCGTCACTGCTGCGGTCTGTCGTAAGTATGCCAAGTTCCACCGCATTCAAAGCATTTCTTGCATCTCCACCGGATACATCTGCCAGAAATTCCAGTGCATCCGGGTCGATCTGTGCATGAAAACTTCCCATTCCTTTTTCTGTATCTTCTACCGCACGCACCAGAAGTTTCTTAATGTCTTCCTTCTCTAACGGCTTTAATTCAAAAATGCTGGAGCGTGAGATCAAAGCACCATTCACTTCAAAATACGGATTTTCCGTCGTTGCCCCGATCAGGATCAAAGTCCCATCCTCTACAAACGGCAGAAGATAATCCTGCTGCCCCTTATTAAACCGGTGGATCTCATCAATAAAAAGAATCGTCTTTTTACCATACATTCCCTGCAGATCCTTCGCCGCTTTCACGACCTCTTCCATATCCTTTTTTCCGGCTACTGTCGCATTGATCTGCTTAAATTCAGCACTTGTCGTATTGGCGATCACTTTTGCAAGGGTGGTCTTTCCGGTTCCCGGAGGGCCGTAAAAGATCAGGGAACTCAGCTTATCCGCCTTGATCGCCCGATATAGAAGTTTCCCTTTTCCAATGATATGCTGCTGTCCCACTACTTCTTCCAGCGTCGTCGGACGCATCCTCGAAGCCAGTGGTGATTCTTTTTCCTTTGCAGTTTCCCGCATATAATCAAATAGATCCATTTTTATTCTCTCCATTTATTTTTCTTCCAGGCTCTCTGTTCTGCACATGAGCCTCCGGTAACTCAGTCTTTTCTGCCTTAATCTGAGATCATCTGATCCACTGTAATAAATTCATATCCTTTTCCCTGCAGGGCATCTACGATCCTTAAAGCGGCCTGCACCGAACTAAGATACGAATCATGCAGTAAAATAATATCTCCCGGCTCTACTTTTTCCAATACACTTTGCGTAATTCTGGACACATCTTCGGTCATCCAGTCCAGCGGATCAACCGTCCAGCCTATATAAAACCTTTGTCGGTCAACATCGCCATTTTCCGGCACTTCTCCGTAAGGTGCCCTGGCATAGATCGGGTACTTCCCGGTAATCTTTCTGACCAGTTCATCCGTTGCATCCAGTTCTGCCTGTGCCTGTTCTGCTGACATTTTCGACAGATTTACATGATGATATGTATGATTCCCGATCAGATGTCCATCCGCACTCATTTCACGTAGGATCTGTGCATTTTCCCCCTTTTCGACATTCTCTCCAACCACAAAAAAGGTGGCACGCACGCCTCTTTTCCGCAGTCCCTCCAGTAACACAGGTGTTGAAGTTCCCGACGGCCCGTCATCAAAAGTCAGTGCCACCACCGGCTGCTCTTCTCCCTCCGATACCGTTCCGTCTGCAGGAACAAGCACTTCCTTCTGCCCAAAAGACAGCACAGGAAAACTCCACAGCAGATACACCACGATCAGAAACTGTATATAAAATTCTGTCAGATCACTGCTTTTTCTTTTCACACTGACAGCCCCCAATTCCAGGAAGTCACCTTATTATATGCTCCCCGGTTTCTTCTGATTCCAAAATCTATACAACAGCACGCTCCTGCTCCATCCTCCTGTCCCAGAATCAATCTGCCCGCCGTTCCATCCCCGTTCCTGAACCGGTATAATTTCTGTGCTTTTCTCTGTAAAGGGTCGGACTGATCTGCTTCTGCTTACGGAATGCCTTTGAAAAATAAAGATTATTCTCAAATCCAACAGAATATGCAATCGCAGAAACCGACAGATCAGTCTCCTTTAAAAGCCTGCATGCCTGCTTGATCCTGTACTGGGACAAAAATTCCTTTGGCGAACAGTTCATATAAGTCTGAAAAGAGCGGAACAGATGACTTCTGCTGATTCCTACATAGTCCGCAACATCTTCCACCGTCACAGGATAAGAATAATTCGTTTCTATATAATTTTCTGCTTTTTCCACATACATCATCCTGGCATCCCGCTCCGGAACTTCACTTTCATGATAATGCATAAAAACCGCAAGGAAACTGTACAACGCCCCCGTCATTGCAACCGCAGCTTCATAGGTATTTCCCTTGACATCATAAATCTTCTGCAGACCTTCCCTGATCTTCCTGTCCGGAATCTTTCCCGCAGGAATATATGGAATTTTCTTTGTGAAATCCGTATTTCTTATGATCGATGCCGCATCAGTTCCCATAAAACCGGCCCAGCCATATTCCCACGGCTTCTCCCGGTCCGCACAGTACCGCACTTCCACTCCCGGATACAGGATAAACGTATCTCCCTCTTTTAACCGGATCTGCTTTTCTCCGATCATATAAGAACCACTTCCCGAGAAAATATGGTGGATGCAATAATGATCTCTCACTCCCGGTCCCCACTGATACTCCGGATCGCACTTCTGATACCCTACATTGTATACCGACAGGGAATTTAACAGATTTTCTCCGACAATATAAGAATGCTTATAAGAATCTGACATAAACCAGCCTCCCGTCTTTGCTCCATCTTTTATCATTATAGACGTTTCTTCTTTTCACTGCAACATTTTTACATATGACAGCACGTATTTTTTATGGACGTTTCCGACTCTTTCATTTATAATAAAATCAGTATCCAAACATGGAAAATGTTTCGGGCAATATTGATTACAGGAGGATTGTAAAATGAAGCAGAAGTTATTTGACAAATTCGCGGAACTCTTCGGCAATTCCGACGGAGTAAATTTTTATTTTTCCCCGGGCCGTGTCAATCTCATCGGAGAACATACCGATTATAACGGAGGTCATGTATTTCCGTGTGCATTGACGCTCGGTACTTACGGAGCTGCCCGTAAAAGAGAGGACCGCAAGATTCATTTTTACTCTATGAACCTTGATTCATTCGGTGTCGTAGAAGCTTCACTGGATGATCTCACGAACAAAAAAGAATACAACTGGGCAAATTATCCACTCGGAGTTGTCTGGGCATTTGCGGAAAAAGGACATCCGATTTCCAGTGGATTTGATATGGTGATCTGGGGAAATATCCCGAATGGTTCCGGTCTTTCCTCTTCCGCTTCACTTGAAGTTCTGACCGGAGTTATTTTATCTGACCTTTTTGATATCAAAGACCTGTCCATGACAGATCTCGCCCTGATCGGACAGTATTCTGAAAATAACTTCAACGGTTGCAACTGTGGAATCATGGATCAGTTTGCTGTTGCCATGGGAAAGAAAGATCATGCGATCTTCCTGGATACAGCTACTCTGGACTATGAGTATGCACCTTGCGTGCTGGACGGTGCAAAGATCGTCATTACCAACAGCAAGGTGAAGCACAGCCTTGTAGATTCCGCTTATAACGACAGAAGAAATGAGTGTGCTGCGGCATTAAAGGCTCTTCAGACAAAGCTGGATATCCAGTCTTTAGGTGATCTCTCTATCGAAGAATTTGAAGCCAACAAAGAGCTTATCTCTGATGAGATCCAGCGGAAACGTGCAAAGCATGCCGTTTACGAAAATCAGCGTACGATCACCGTTGTACAGGCACTTAAGGACGGAAAGATCGAGGAATTTGGTAAACTGATGAACCAGTCCCACATTTCCCTGCGGGATGATTATGCTGTTTCCTGCGATGAGATCGATATTCTTGTTGATCTTGCCTGGGCGATCCCCGGTGTTCTCGGTTCCCGTATCACAGGAGGCGGATTTGGTGGATGTACTGTCAGCATCGTGAAAGATGAGGCCGTTGATACATTCATTGAAACGATTGGAAAAGCCTATGCAGAAAAAGTCGGACATGAAGCAGAATTCTATACTGTTGATATCGGAGACGGAGCTTCCAGACTTGCTTAACCACATTATATTTTTACCTTAAAGGGGGATTTATTATCATGCTTTATGAATCAATCAAAAAATTAGTACAGTACGGAATCAATACCGGGCTGACACCGGAATCTGAAAGAATCTATACAACGAACCTTCTTTTGGATCTTTTTAAAGAAAATAACTACGAAGATACAGACTGCGACCTTGACAACATCGTTCTTGAAGACGTACTTGCTGATCTTTTAAATGAGGCTGTTGCAAGAGGCATCATTGAAGACAGTATCGGATACCGTGATCTCTTTGATACAAAGATCATGAACTGTCTCATGCCACGTCCGGCTCAGGTTCAGGACGCTTTCTGGAAAAAATACGAAGAGTCTCCTGAAAAAGCAACTGCTTTCTACTACAAGCTGAGTCAGGACAGTGATTATATCCGCAGATACCGTATCAAAAAGGACCGCAAATGGACTGTTGATACAGAATATGGTACTCTGGATATCACGATCAACCTTTCCAAGCCTGAAAAAGATCCAAAAGCCATCGCTGCTGCAGGAAAAGCAAAGTCTTCTGCTTATCCAAAATGCCAGCTCTGTATGGAAAATGAAGGATATGCAGGACGCCTGGATCACCCGGCACGTGAAAACCACCGTATCATCCCGATCACGATCCAGAACGGAAAATGGGGATTCCAGTATTCTCCATATGTATATTATAACGAGCATTGTATCGTATTCAACGGACAGCACGTTCCAATGAAGATCGACCGCCATGCATTTGCAAAGCTGTTCGACTTCATCAAATTATTCCCACATTATTTCCTGGGATCTAATGCTGATCTCCCGATCGTAGGCGGATCAATCTTAAGCCACGACCACTTCCAGGGAGGTAACTATACTTTTGCTATGGCAAAGGCACCGGTGATCGAGAACTTTACAGTAGCAGGATACGAAGATGTTACAGCCGGCATTGTAAAATGGCCACTTTCTGTGATCCGTCTTCAGGGAAAAGATACAGAGCGTATCATCGACCTCGCTGAACATATCCTGAATAAATGGCGTGGTTATACAGATGAAGAAGCTTTCATCTTTGCAGAAACTGACGGAACACCACACAGCACGATCACTCCGATTGCAAGAAAACGTGGTGACCTGTATGAACTGGATCTCACACTGAGAAATAATATCACTACTGAAGAGCATCCGCTGGGTGTATATCATCCACACGCAAAGCTTCATCATATCAAAAAGGAAAATATCGGTCTGATCGAAGTAATGGGACTTGCAGTTCTTCCGGCACGTCTGAAAGGCGAAATGGAATTACTGAAAGAATATATCCTTGAAAAGAAAGATATCCGCAGCAATGAGCAGATTGCAAAGCATGCTGACTGGGTTGACGAATTTCTTCCATCCTACCCGGATGTCAATGAAAGCAATGTAGAAGAAATTCTTCAGCAGGAAGTAGGAAAAGTCTTCTGCCAGGTACTGGAAGATGCAGGCGTATACAAATGCACACCGGAAGGACTTGAGGCATTTAGAAGATTTATCAGTGTACTGTAAATTTGTAGTTGTTGGGGTGAAAATATCTCGGCAGTAGAAAGTATCTGATGAAAAAACGTCCATATCCACACTTGTTGTTGCATCGCAGTGCAGGACCCGCTTTACCTCAGCCCGTTGACAACTTGTAACA
>OOAH01000414.1_pt1 | contig 51305 bp, 41 predicted proteins | sample 1671801 | NCBI WGS metagenome assembly OOAH01 (sample SAMN06348194, study PRJEB24527) | human gut metagenome | biome: human gut; feature: ankylosing spondylitis patient; material: feces | host: Homo sapiens | place: China | collected 2015-10 | reverse complement strand
CGGCGCTTCCTCCCCCGCATGAATGCAGGGGTTTCCGCGCCGGAATATCTATGAACGGCGGCATCTCTCTTCTCAACGAGAATTGAGATGGGGTGAGGTCGTGCAGTCTTGTTGAGTCCGAACAACTCCAGCTGCATACACAGGCTCCGCCAACGTTCGTGTTCCATTCGCATAACCATTCTTTCTGTCTCTCGGCCGAAAGACTTCTGTAACGCTAAAGTCACTATGACGTCCGATTAGGGTTCGCCAAAAGAACGTTCTCTGCGCGAACACTGCGGAAAGATCCCGGAGCGAAACGTTTTTCGCTCCCAAGCCCAGGACCACACAACGCGAAGTACTCAACGGTCGTCAGAAAACGGATAGCCTTCTTCTTGCATCTTACGACAGAGCTCTTCGGATGTTTTGCCCAAATCATCCAAAGACAAGCAACAAAGGGTGGCCTTCCGGTCTCTCAGCACATCGTTGCAGGAGAAGAAAGCCGCCACCTTACCCGACAATTGGGCGAGACTGAACTTGGCGCGCGACCGTTTGACCTCGCAAAAATAGATTTCATCGTCATTGATCGCGACAATATCCATTTCGTTGAGCCCCTTCCTATCCCACCACGGTCCGATCTCCGTGAAGCGATGGCCGTTCATCAACGTCTGCAAGAAACACTGCTCCAGAGCATGCCCTGAGAACGTCGGATAAGCGCTGACGAAGCCTTGACGCATCGCCTCGTAGTTGTTCTGAGCCAACAGACTGGCTTGTCCGTCCACGAAATTGAACCAGAACTCCAGGTAACGATCCGTCATTTTGTAACGTGTTCGTCGGTAGTTCGGTGTCAACACCGGTTTGTTTTGCGCGATCAATTCGTACTGCTTCTCCAGACGCGACAAAAATCCACTGATGTTCACGTCCTGAATTCTGTCCTGCAATTCCTCCCGTTTTGTTTTTCCATGGGCAATCGCCTGCAAAATGGATCGGTTTACCATCGCATCGACACGGAACTCATTGGCCAGAAGGACTTCTCCGTCCATGATGAATTTCGACCCGGGCTGAAAAGCCACCCGACTCATGGCATCCAAATCAAAAGCGCTTCGGTCCATCAGGTCTTCGATAAACCATACTACCCCGCCCGTCAGCGTATAGAGAGCGAGAAGATCGTCAGGCTCATGTTCCGGAACGTAATCGGACAGGATTTCCGAAACAACGTCCATCGGAAACGGTCGTACAAAGACGAAACGGTCGACACGTCCGTACAGAGGTTCGCTGTAGGCCTGAAAAATATTTCTCATGGCCGATGCAACGGAACCGCTCATCACCAGGAAGGACCGGGAGGTTTTCTTATTGAGATCCCAAATGCGTTGCAACTCAGACCAGAAAGTCGGCTCTATGAAGTTCAGATCCTGACATTCATCGATGGCAATGTTTATCGGACGGGTCTTGCCGATGAACATCAGGAATTCGATGACCTGGGAGAGTCGATCAAATGTGGGGTTAAACGGAAGTTCGACCACCTGCTCGATGGCCTTCAGCCACAATTTGATCAATTCGCGAGAGGTGGTCCGAGAGCAAAAGAGGTACACGAAAGGCACTTCCGTCTCCTCCCGTAGCGTTTGCAGGAGCAGTTCCGTTTTCCCCACCCGGCGACGACCGGTAAGCACCACCAACCGGGATGCGGCCAGGTTGCGGCAAAGCTCGCGTTCTTCGCGAAGAATGGCTTGCTCGGTCTCGCGACCATAAAATTTTTTCAGCGGCATGGTATCCCCGGAGTGTCTATTTGGGTTCTTGAAAAGAACGTTCTCTGAAAGAACGTTCTTTTAGAGAACATTGTATCCGATCCTTGACCCTTCAGCTGCGCGGTCGCTTCTGACGAGCATTTGCGTACGGCGATAGGTCCAAACAATCCGCGTCATTGATCAGCATCGTCCCGTCCGGATTTCGACTCTCACCAAACCCTACTACTTTCGTCGGGTATTAGACGAAAAGAGCTCGGCGGCAGGAATTTTCCCTTACTTACCTACCCTTCTATACGAAAACCCTTACGCCGAATTTCCCTCCTTCGGAGGATTCGCAAACGACCGTCCCGGGCGGAGAATCAAACGTAAAGATACGGCCGCAACATTGATTGAAATCATGTTTTTTTGTGGCCGCAGGTTTCACTTTGGAGGAACAATCATGGAACGACGCAACGAATACGGTCTTCTGATCGGCGGTGAATGGGTGGCTGCGGAAGGCGGCAAGACCTCTGAAACGCGCAATCCCGCCACGGGCGAAGTGCTCGCCCGCGTGGCCGCGGCCTCGCCCGCCGACGTGGACCGTGCGGTGAAGGCCGCCCGCACCGCCTTTGAAGGCTGGTCGAAGACCTCGCCCGCCGAGCGCTCCGCCATTCTTCTGCGCATCGCCGACGATCTTGAGAAAGAAGCCGACTTCTTCGCGAAGATCGAAACAATGGACAACGGCAAGCCCATCCGTGAAACGTCGCTCGTCGACGTGCCGCTCTCGGTCGACCACTTCCGCTACTTTGCAGGCTGTCTGCGCGCTGAAGAAGGCAGCGCCGTGCGCATCGACAACGACACCATGAGCCTCGTCCTGCACGAGCCGATCGGCGTCGTGGGTCAGATCATTCCCTGGAACTTCCCGCTCCTCATGGGCGCCTGGAAGCTCGCCCCGGCGCTCGCCGCGGGCAACACGGTCGTGATCAAGCCCTCCTCGACCACCCCGCTCTCTCTTTTGCACCTCGCCGAAATCATCTCCCGCCACGTTCCCGCGGGGGTCGTCAACGTCATCACCGGTTCGGGGCGCACGGCGGGCGACGCGATGCTCAAGCACCCGGGCTTTGACAAGCTCGCCTTCACGGGTTCGACCGAAGTCGGCGTCGACGTCGCCAGGGCCGCGGCCGACCGTCTCATTCCCGCGACGCTCGAGCTCGGCGGCAAATCCGCGAACATCCTCTTTGCCGACTGCAATCTCGAACGTGCAATCGAAGGCGTGCAGATCGGGATTCTCTTCAATCAGGGTCAGGTCTGCTGTGCGGGCTCGCGCCTCTTCATCGAGCGCAAGATCTACGACCAAGTGCTCGAACGTCTGTCCGAAGCCTTCAAGGCCGTGAAGGTGGGCGATCCCATGGATCCCGCCACCCAGATGGGCTCGCAGATCAACGACGCGCAGGTCGAACGCGTTCTGCGCTACGTTGAGATCGCGAAGAAGGACGGCGCGCGCATCCTCGCCGGGGGCGAACGCGCCAAGGTGCCGGGCCTCGAATCGGGCGCCTTCATGCAGCCCACGCTCATCGCCGACGTCCAGAACGATCAGTGCGTCGCGCAGGAGGAAATCTTCGGGCCGGTCGTCGTGGCGATCCCGTTCGACACCGAAGAGGAAGTCGTCCGCATGGCCAACGACAGCGAATACGGCCTCGGCGGCGCCGTCTGGACGCAGGACATCAACCGCGCCATGCGTGTCGCGCGTGACGTGCGCACGGGCCGCATGTGGGTGAACACCTACAACGAGCTTCCCGCGCACGCGCCGTTCGGCGGCTACAAGCGCTCGGGCATCGGCCGCGAAACCCACAAGATGATGCTCGAACACTACTCGCAGGTGAAGAACATCTTCGTGAGTCTCGCCGAAGGAAAGCGCGGCTTCTTCTGATCCCACGCGGCTCGGGTTTTTCCGCGTCGGGCCCTCGGCTTTTCGCTACAATGCGGATCTTTCGAATTTGGTTCGCGCCTTCGGCACCGTACGGAGGCAATGGAGAAAAGTCAAATGGCTCGACGCAAGGAAAAAACGCCCGAATACTTCACCGTCGACGTCGAACGCCTCGACCAGGAAGGTCGGGGCGTTGCCCGTCGAGACGGCAAGGTCGTCTTCATTCAGGGAGCGCTCCCCGGTGAGAACGTCACCTACGAGCGTCTTCGCAACAAAACGTCTTTTGAAGTGGGCCGCGTCACGGCCGTTCACCGCGAGTCCGTGCAGCGCGTGAAGCCCGCCTGCCCCGCCTTCGGCCACGGTCCGGGAAGCTGCGGCGGCTGCGCCATGCAGCACCTCGAAGCCCGCGCTCAGGTCGCCTACAAGGAAAAGGTCCTCCTCGACACGCTTTGGCACATCGGCAAGGTCCGCCCCGAATCGATCATTCCTCCGATCTACGGTCCGACCTGGCACTACCGCCACCGCGCCCGCCTCACCGTTCGCGACGTTCCCAAGAAGGGCGGCGTTCTCGTGGGCTTTCACGAAAAGGCGAGCTCCTACGTCTGCGACATGAAGACGTGCAAGATTCTCCCGAAGCACGTCTCCGACATGCTCGTCCCGATGCGCGAACTCGTCTCGGAACTTTCCATCCGTCAGCGCATGCCCCAGATTGAAGTCGCCGTGGGCGGGGACGGCCGCACGGCGCTCGTCTTCCGCACGCTCGAAACTCCGACGCCCGAAGACATGGAAAAGCTCCTCGCCTTCGGCGACAAGTACGGCGCCGACATTTGGCTGCAGCCCAAGGGGCCGGAATCCGCGCACGCCGTGCGTCCGGAAAACGAGCACGCGCTCGGGCTCTACCTCTCCGAATTCAACGTCCGCATCGGCTTCAAGCCGACCGACTTCACGCAGGTGAACCACGCGCTCAACGAAACGATGGTAAGCCGCGCCGTGCGTCTTTTGGGCGTGGAACCGCACCACCACGTGGCGGACTTCTTCTGCGGTCTCGGGAACTTTACGCTCCCGCTCGCTCGCAAGGCGAAGACCGTGATCGGCATCGAAGGCTCCGAAGGCCTCGTCGCCCGCGCGCGTCAGGGCGCCGCCGACAACGGCCTCAAGGACAAGACCTCCTTTACGGCCCGCAACCTCTTCACCTGGTGCGAAGCCGACTGGGACGATCTGCGCGCCCGCTACGGCACGATCGACCGCGTTCTGATCGACCCGCCGCGCGAAGGGGCGCTTGCGCTCGCGCGCACGCTCGCCGCGACGGACCACCGTCCCGAACGCGTCGTCTACGTCTCCTGCAATCCGGCGACGCTCGCGCGCGACTGCGCGATCCTTCACCACGAAGGCGGCTGGCACATCCGCGCCGCGGGGATCATGAACATGTTCCCGCACACGGGCCACGTCGAATCGATCGCCGTGCTCGAACCCGGTCCCAAGCCCGAAAAGAAGAGCGATGAGGCCGAAGCCATCGAACGCCGCATCGAAGCCTCGGGCGACGACAAGGTGACGATGCACCTCGACGCCTGATCCCCGTCCCAAAGTGACGAAGGCCCGTCCCGATCACAGCGATCGGCGGCGGGCCTTTTTGCGTTGCAGCACAGATCACCGACCAGGGGTTTCCGTACGGACGAAATCCTCCGGCAGAGCATCGAATTCAACGTTATGCTCCAAAGCATATGAGCGCATAACTTCTTTTCTTCCGGGAGGAAATACCATGACGCAGTCAGCCGATCGTCCGGCCAACGTAAGCTGACAGCTCCCGATGACTGAAGTCACGGGGTTCTTTACATTGACGCATCCGCGTCAACCTGCGCTTCTCTCCAAGACCTTATCCGGACGAATCCGGAGTCTGCCTTGAAGCACTGACGCACATTCGAACTTCAGCGGCGCTGTTTCTGCCTTTCGGAGATCTGCGCTTCGGCCTGGCCAATCCTTCGTCGCCTCGGGAGAGACCTGCCGTACGCTTGCGCGCCGCCTGTCGTTAGTTTTTCGTCTCGCGGACTGTCAACCCGCAGACGGAGGGCGGTTTTAAGCGCACTGCCTGCGCATGGAAAAGGGCTTACAAAATGCCGAGGTTTTTGGGTGCTTTCGCGAGCGCTTCGGCCTGAGCTCGCAGGAAGTTCGGCCAGTCGTCCTGACAGGCGATCAAGTCGATCTCCTCACCGTTCTCCATCACGTGCGCAATCAGCCACGAAGAATAGAGATCCCGCTGCACCCGTCGGCCGTCCACTTCGAACCACCGCTCGGAGAGTTCCTTCTTTCTACAGGAGCCGTCAACGTGATTGCGCTGCGAGGCCTTCACCTTGCTGCTCTTCACGCGCTTGAGCTCCTTTCCTACGTTGCCGAGTTTCCTGGCGATGCAGTTGAGAAGAAGGCCCGGCGCATGATTCGCCACGGACTTGCCGAAGCGCTTCTTCCGATTGATCTTCCCGTCCTTTTTACGGACGGTCGTTTCCTTCGCCCGTTTCGTCCAACTCGTGATCGGCGTGTCCTCCACACGGACGTCCGTCCCCAGGGCGATAATTCGGTTCGCGGCCTTTTCGTGATCCTGCCTGCGGTTGACGGCAAGCCGTCGCTTCAGATTCGCGAGCTTCACCCGGTTCTTCTCCCAACGCTTCGACTTGTTGAGCTTCACGCCCTTTTTCCACCGACCGTTTTCGTCCTTGGCGTCCGGATTGTTGGCCTCAAGGGAACGGGCCATGCAGCGCTGAAGTCTTCCGACCTTTCGATCAAGCTCTTCGCAGCATGCGTTCGGCGCAAGCGGTTCGATCGCCGCCTTCTTCTCGCCCGTCGAGTAGTACGCGACGGCGCTCGGACCGATGTCGATGCCCACAGCGGAGTCCGCGGAGCCGACCGTGCGGTTCTTCCTGGGCGGCTTTCCCTCCTTCACGATCTGAACGAAATAGCGGCGGCGACCGCGAATGGTCCGGGAGAGCAACCTCACGTACTTCGTCCGGTCGAGGAAGGCGTCCTCGGCATACCGGTCCCCCTTCTTCACCACAAGCGGGGCACGCAGATCCTTCCACGCGAGCTCCTGACCGACGACGCGCAACCCGAAGTTGTTGGACTTGTTCTCGACGGTGACCTCGGCTCCCTTCGGAAGGAACCGAACTTTCTTGCAGTGCCCGTACCGGTACTTCTCAAAAGTACGAAACGCCCGCGTCGCCGTGACCTGTGCCTCGTTGATGGAAATGCGCCGGTCGAAATGAACGTTCACCTCCTTCACGAAGGCGTGAAGCTCGTACTCCGTCAGTCCAAAGTCCTTTTCAACCTCCCGCATTTCCTTCCGGAGAGCGGTCCGCTCCTTCATTTCGTCCGGAGACGGATCCCCGATGGCGTTGATCTCCTGGACGCGTCGCAGGGCCGTACGCCACTTGGGATTCCCTTGCACGCTGCGCCAACGCTTCATCACGCGCCCGAGGCAGGTGTTGTAGATCACTCGGGCTACTTCGCGCCGGGCCTCCACCTCACGGCGTTGCGAAGGCGTGAAGACCACTTCCAATTCGAGGATGTAGCTTGCCGTCGTCGACTTCTTCATACGTTCTTCTGCTCCTCAATGTATCGCCTGACCGCGGCTTCGCCGATGTGACCGACCGAGCAACTGAAGTAGCTCCTCGTCCACAACGAAGGAAGCCGGCTCTTGAGAGACGGGAACTCCTCCCTCAGGATCCGGGACGACGACCCTTTCAGGATCTTGATGATCTTGTGGAGCATCAAGCGCGGATCAAAGCTGATGAAGAGGTGCACGTGATCGGGCATGATTTCCATGCTCAGGATCTTCACGTCAAGCTCGGCCGCTTTCTCCAAAAGGATCTCCTTGAGGCGGACGTCCACGCCGTCGACCAGCACGGGACGACGGTACTTGGGACAGAAAACGACGTGAAACTGGTTCTTATAAACCAAGCCTTGTTTGTGAATGTATTCGCCCGACATGCAATGGTTTTCGTTGGTTTATTGACATAGATGATTATATAACATTCTTGTTAGAGGCGCAGGGATTTTGGGATGGCTTTCGCAATTCTGCGATTCACCCCGACGAATGAATTCGCGGGCTCCCTCGCTGGGCTTTGTGGAACCTTTCCGTCCCGCCGGATTTCGACGAAGCCGTTCGCCTCTACCTGGCCTCGCAGGGCAGGTAGAAAGGATCCTTGTCCGCTCTGGTTCAGAGGGCCGTTTCTAGCTACATCCTTTCTTCGCTTACCTCAGAAGCCAAGGAAAAGGTTCGGTCCTCCGGTTTGTCTCAAGACGAACTGGACAACCTCATTGCGAACGCAATCGTCTCGGCCAAGGCTCAGCCCCTGTGAAATTTTCCAAGCGCTTTTCAGTCCGACGACCATTTTCTTGTGGCCGTCGGTGAAACCGGAGAATGTTTCGAAGAAACCGCAACTGTTGCCGTTCGCAAGAGAGTCCCCACGTCGCCGAATGCGCCCGATAGAATGACGGAGAACCGCGGCAAACCGTGCCGCACCTTTTTCCCATCCTATCGAAACGATTTCCATGGCCCGCTTCGAAGTACTTTCCAGCATCGATCCCCTTCTTCGCATTTCGCTCGAACCCGGCGAGAGCGTCGCCGCCGAATCCAACGCCATGGTGGCGATGGACGGCTCGATCTCGCTCAAGGGCGAAACCCGCGGGGGTTTCTTCAAGAGCCTCGCGCGCAAGTTCCTGAACGACGAAAACTTCTTCCAACAGTCCTTCGTCGCGGACGACGAACCCGGAAGCGTCCTCCTCGCTCCGAACCTCCCCGGAGACGTCGTGCTTCTCGACGTGGGCGAACGGCAGTACATGCTCTCCGACGGCGCCTTTCTTGCCGCCACCGACGGGGTAGAACTCGAAACGAAGACGCAGAGCCTCGGGCGCGCCCTCCTCGGAAATTCCGGCGGACTCTTTCTCATGGCGACCCAGGGGCGCGGACAGATCGCGCTCTCGGGCTTCGGCTCCATTCAGGCGGTCGACGTGAAGCCCGGTCAAAAGCTCATCGTCGACAACGGTCACCTCGTCGCCTGGGACCGCGAACTCGACTACGAGCTCTCCATCAACACGGCCCGCTCGGGTCTGCTCGGCAAGGTCCTTCACAGCCAGCTCTCGGGCGAAGGGATCGTTCTCAAATTCAAGGGCGAAGGCAAGGTGTGGGTGTGCTCGCGCAACAAGGGGGGCTTTCTCACCTGGATCTTCTCGCAGATGCCGCAGGAAAAGGCCGTCTCTAACGGCTGACGCGACGTCGTTGCGACAACTTCGCGGGGCGCCTTCGGGCGCCCTTTTCGTTTTGGAGGGCGCTCTCGCCGTCCCAGCAAAGCAAAGGCGCGGACCCCATGCCCGCGCCGCAGATGAAAAAGGGAGCGCGGCCCTGTATTCCGCGCTCCCCAGGAGACCTGAAAACTTTCCCGCCACGGTCCAAGCTTCGCGTCGGGTGATGTTCCGGACCGACCCCTCAGTCCTTTGTGTGGAACATCTCGTCTTCCGTTGAGAACCACTATACAGAACATGAGACAACTTCTCAAGTGATTTTCGGGCTGTGACATCCTTTTTTACATTCACTTGATCGAGCGCAACACTTTGTCATCCTCTCTGAAACGAAGCTTACGAAATCTTTTCAAGCTTACGAAATCCTTACAGAACGCACTCAGGAGTAAGCCTTCAGCACTAGTCACATAAAAGAAGGATTTCTCGCACATCTTTTCAGCCACCTTTAAGAAGGTTTTTCCACCCGGATTTTCCGTCAAAAAAACGCCTTGAAAGTAAAGCGTAAGCCTCGTTTAAGCGTGAGAACCGTTCTCATCTGTATAGGCGAAAATGATCGGGTTTACCCCTAACATCACGTCGCCTCTCGACCGCTCCTTAAGAAAACCCGACGATTTTCCTTGGGTTTTGCATCCAAACCTTAAGAAATCCTTCGGACCCGCAACGGGCAAAACACTGAGAGCCGCTCTCAGATTGAAGGGGCTTTCGTCGCCGTCCTGCGCCGGAAAACGACAGAATCCACCCGACCGCAGTTTCTCTCCGGGCGTGTTAGAGTGGAAGGATCATCTCATTCGTTAGAGGAAGTCGCTTATGACTCGACGCACTTTCCTCGGCCTTCTGCAGGCCGCGCTCTTTGGCTCCGCCGCAGCCGTCACCCCGAAGGAGAGCAAGGCTTTCGACATTGACGAAGGCCGCCGCTACGATGCGCAGGGCCGTTATCAGGGCCGCGTCGACGACAGCGGACGCCGTTACGACGCGCAGGGCCGCTATCAGGGACGCTCGGACAAATCGGGCCGCGTCTACGACTCCATGGGCCGCTATCAGGGCCGTGAAGATTCGTCCGGCAGACGCTACGACGCGCAGGGGCGCTATCTCGGAAGAAAAGATTCGTCGGGGCGAATCTACGACTCGATGGGCCGTTATCAGGGCCGCGAAGACTCGTCCGGAAGACGATACGACGCCCAAGGCCGTTACCAAGGGCGTCGCGACGATTGAGAATGATTGAGTCCGGCTTACCAGGTCGGACGGATCGTACCGCGGAAGGTTTCCTCCACGTAGCGCTTCGTTTCGGGCGAACGGTAGCTCTCGACGAAGGTCTTCACCGCGTTGCTCTCCGCATTGTCCGGACGCGCGGCGATGATGATGAGCGCATAGGCCGCGTCAAGAGACTCGAAGGCGAAGCCTTCCTTTTCGGGAGAGAGGCCCGAGCTGATGACGTAGTTCATCGGAATCACCGCCACGGCGGTGTCGTCGAGGCTGCGCGGAAGTTGAGCGGCTTCCATTTCCAGAATTTTGAGGTTCTTCGGATTTTCGACGATGTCGGCGGGCACCGCTTCGTCTTTGCGGTCGGCCTTGAGTTTGATCAGGCCCTGGGCTTCAAGAAGCAGGAGTCCGCGGCCGCCGTTCGTCGGGTCATTCGGGATCGCCACGACCGAACCTTCGGGAATTTCGGCGACGCTCTTGATCGTCTTTGAGTAGCAACCCATGGGCTGCACGACCGCCTTCCCCACGACGCGTAGATCGGTCTTGTTCACCTTGTTGAAGTTCTGCAGGAAGGGCTCGTGCTGGTAGACGACGGCGTCGAGCGCCCCGTCGGCGAGCGAACGGTCGGGCGAGATGTAGTCGGTGAATTCCACCACTTCCACCGTAAGGCCCTTTTGCTTGGCGACCTCGGCCGCCTTCGTCACGATGTCGGCGTGCGGACCCGCCGTCACGCCCACGCGGATGCGGTTTTCGTCGGCCGCCTTGTCGGAGCATCCGGCCGTGCCGAGAAGAAGAGCGGAACAAGCGGCGGCCGCCGCGAGGGAGAGAAGGTTGCGTCGTTGCATGGGAGCCTCCGGGCAATGTTTGTTGTCGATGAATCCATTCTGCCCAAGTCCCGCTTCCGAATGGGAAAGACCGTCGGGTAATACCACAACAAAACACAAAATAGTCGAAACCCTCCGCGGCACTTGGCCTTGCGGAGGGTTCGTAAAAAATGTCGAAGCACTTGTCCGTCAGGAGAGTTCGGCAAGGAGCGCCTCGACGTGGCCCTTTGCCTTGACGCCGCGCATCGCCTTCACGACGACGCCTTCGGGATTGATGACGAAGGTCGAGCGTTCGATCCCGAAGCACTTCTTTCCGTACATCATCTTCTCCTTCATCACGCCGTAGGCGCGGCACACGGTCTCCTCCTTGTCGGAAAGGAGCGTAATCGTAAGTTCCTGCTTCGCCTTGAAGCGGCAGTGCGACGCGACGGAATCGCGCGAGACGCCGAGAATGCGGTAGCCGAGCTTCGCGAAGTCGTCGGCCTTCGCCGTGAAGTCGCGGGCCTCGAGCGTGCAGCCCGCCGTGCTGTCCTTCGGGTAGAAATAGAGAATCACGCCTTCGCCGCGAAGCGCGGAAAGCGTCACTTCGCCTTCGTCGGCGGGCAGCGTGAAGTCGGGCGCGACGTCGCCTTCGCCGATCGGCGCGTTTTGCATTTCTGAGGTCATCGAAACATTTCCTCCACAATCAGGGATGCCGTCATTCTACGGCGCCGTGGCGCGTCAGCCCGCAAGAAAAACGTTTTGTATCACGGCCACCCAGACGGGGAGCGTCACCATGGCGGCGAGCGTGTGGGCCGTCGTGACTTCCGCGACGATCGGAGCGTTCCCCCGCATGCTCGCCGTCATGACGTAGCAGGACTGAGCCGTGGGCAGGGCCGCAAAAACCAGAAGCGCCGCCGCGCCCAAGGGTTCGAGTTGGAAAAACCAGGCCGTTCCCAGGGCGACGAGCGGGACCGCGACGAGTCGCTCCACGGTCGAGGCGGCGATGAGCGGAAAATGCGCGCGCAGATTCTCGATCTTGAGACCCGCGCCGATGCAGAGAAGTCCCATCGCGAGCGAAGCGTTCCCGAGGGACTTGAGGAAATGCATGAGCACTTCCGGAATCGGAACCGCAAAGACGTTCACGAGAAGGCCCGAGACGGTCGCGATGATGAGGGGGTTCGTGAAGATCGTCTTCACGGTCTTCTTCCAGAGCCCGCCCTTCTTTTGGACGTTCTCGGCCCGCGCCACCGCGCCCGCGAGCGCGCTCACCGCAATGGAGCTTGAAATCGGAACCCAGAAGGCCATGAGAAAGGCGAAGAAGGCAAAGCCTTCTTCCCCAGCGAGACGCATGATGATCGCAAAGCCCACATAGCTGTTGAAGCGAAATCCGCAGTGAAAGACCGAGGCGTGCGTCACATCGTCGGCCGGCACGATCTTTCTTACGAGCCACGAGAGAAGTACGGCCAGAAACATGGTGCCCACGGCCACCGCGAGGAAGTACCCCGCGTCGGCGAGCGAGAGCTTCGAATTCGCGACCGACGTAAAGAGAAGCGGCGGAAAGAGAACGTAGAAGACGATGTTTTCCGCGCCCTTCCAGAAGCCTTCGTTGAAGTGTTGGCCGAGTTTGCCCTGCTTGAGGAGATAGCCGAGCAGGATGATGAGGAAGTCGGGAAGAATCAGAAGGACGCTGAGCATAAGGAGTCCTTTGCGCGAAGATCTCTACGCATATTTTCGTATGGTTTTGCAGGGTCGGCAGGCTCTTTATGGAAAGCATGCGATGAACCGCGCCTTTCTTCTCATCTTACGAAAAGCAATCCCTTCTGCCTATACCAAAGACTACGCATTGCCCATAAAAAAGCGCCTCCCGCAACCCGTATTGCGAGAAGCGCTTCCGGGAAGCGCCGCGACAAGCGCGGCGCTCACCCGACTGTGCACGTCATTCGATCATGATGGTCTTCTTTTCAGGGATCGCGGCTTCCTTCTTCGGAAGCGAGATCTGCAGAATGCCGTTTTCGAACTTCGCCTTCACGTCTTCTTCCGTCAGAGCGTCACCCACGTAGAAGGAGCGGGAGAGCGATCCGCTGTAGCGTTCGCGGCGCAGATAGCGGCCTTCTTCCTTTTCGTTCTTCTTTTCGAGGCTCTTCTGGGCGGAGATGGTGAGGTAGCCGTCCTTGAGTTCGGCCTTCACGTCTTCCTTCTTGAAGCCCGGCAGATCGATGTCGAGTTCGTAGCCCGTTTCGGTTTCACGCACGTCGGTGCGCATCATGCGGTCGGCGCGCTTCCCGAAGAGGGGATCGCGGCGCTGCGGCATGTCCATGAGCCCGAAGAAGTTGTCGAAGTCATCAAAAATGTTGTCGTGGTACAGAGTCGGAACAAACATAGCTTTCTCCTTTCGTTTGCCCGTCCTTGGACCGGAGGTCTCGCGGAACTTTGGCGTTCCGCCGGCCCTCGATGCGAGGGACATCGTTGTTATCAAAGGGGCTTTGGAATCTTTTCCTTCCCCCTACACCTCATAGATGGGGTTGAAGCTCCCCGCTTCAAGGGGAAGAATGAAACAAGATGTATCAGGCTTTTCCCGCCCCTTCGCCCTTCTCTTCCTCCTCGGGCGTCCGAGCCTGCTATCCTTTTTTCGTCGCGCACCGCGCACAGAACAAGATTGAAAGGAGAACCCCATGGACCCGTACGTTCAAACACTGGCCGATCTCTGCCGCCACTTCGCCCTCTTTTTCCGCGGCGGCGCCGACGAAGCCTGGTACAAGGCCTGGCCGCAGGTGGCGGGCGTGCTGCTCGCCCCGGCCGACGCCCGGGAACCCGTCGCGATCGCGGAACTCGACCCCAACGCCGTCGCGCAGAGCGAGGCGAAGCTCTTTTACGGCGTCTCGAGCGTGACGCTCCCGCTCACCGAGAGCTCCTGGTCGAACGCCGCGCAGCTTTACTGCCAGACCGAGACCTTCGCGACCCGCGCCGCCTATCGCGAAGAAGGTCTCGCGCTCACGGACGACCTGAACCTTCCGGAAGACCATCTCGGGATTTCGCTCGAATTCCTCGCCTATCTCCTCGAAAAAGGCAAGAACGACCGCGCCCGCCTCTTCCTCTCCGAACACATCCTCAACTGGTGGCCCCGCGCCTCGGAAGCGATCCTCGCGCGAGAAGACTCCGAACCGATCCGTCCGGTCGTCAAGGCCCTCACCTCGCTTCTCGATGAAGTGAAGGCGACGCTCGAAGAAGCCTGATTTCCGAAGATTCGCCCCAAAACAAAACCGCACCCGACTCCCGCCGGATGCGGTTTTTTCGTCAATTGCGGCAGAGATTTAGCCGAGCACGCGGTGCGTCATGTCGACGAAGACCTTCACGCCGTTTTCCAGGTACTTCGGGTCAAACGACATGTTCGCGGCATGCAGGCCCGGCGTTGCGCCGACGCCCACGCCGAAGTAGGCGGCCTTGATCGAAGGCTTCGCCATCTTGAAGTTGTGGAAGTCTTCACCGCCGCCTCCGCAGTCCTTGGCGAGGGCTTCCTTGCCGAAGAGCGAGACGATGCTTTCGGCCACCATGGCCTTGAAGTCTTCGTCGTATTCGGCCGCGGGGCAGGAACCTCGTTCCGTCACGACGGCCTTGGCGCCGAAGGCGGCGGCCGTGTTTTCGACGGCGCGCTTGAAGGCGGCGCGCAGTTCGTCGGCGAGCGCGTTCGTGCCGGCGCGGCAGTCGAACGTGAGGCTCGCGTGCGGCGGAACCGTGTTCGTCGCACCCGCATCGGCGTGGAACTGCGTGCACTTCATCGACCAGACGCCGGCCGGATTGAGCCAGATCGCCTGAACGGCCTGCACGACGGCGGTCCCGACGTCGATCGCGTTGATGCCGAGGTGCGGACGCGCGGCGTGGGCGCTGCGGCCTTCGATCTCAACGAAGGTGGTGAGCGAAGCCGAGTGCATGACGCCCGCGCAGATCTGACCGGCGGGGACGTCCTGGATCGGACGGATGTGGGCGCCGAGCGCGTAGTCGACGTCGTCGAGGACGCCGTCCTTGATCATCGCGGTGGCGCCCGTGATGTTTTCTTCGGCGGGCTGGAAGACGAGCTTCACGGCGCCCTTCTTGATCGTGCCGACGAGGCGGCTCGCGGCGGCGAGAAGCATCGCGGTGTGCGAGTCGTGACCGCAGGCGTGAATGGCGCATTCCTTGCCGTCGATCGTGAAGGGAAGCGCGTCCATGTCGGCGCGCAGCATCAGAACCGGACCGGGTTCTTCGCCGCGGATGTAGCCCACGACGCCCGTGCCGCCCACGTTGCGGGTGACGGGAATGCCGAGGTCTTCGAGAGTCTTGGCAACATAGGCGGAAGTCTTCACTTCCTGCATGGCGAGTTCGGGAATCTGATGGAGATCCTGCCAAAGAGCTACAGGATCGAGAATCTTGGACATGACAACTTCTCCTTCGAGTTGCGTTGTTTGGGGAACAAAGGAATTTTAAAGGATGGCGCCCGCAACAAGCTTAGGCGAAATACCTATCCGGCCGTGTTCTTTACGTTGCGTCACCGATTTTTTGCGGCGCATCCCGTCGCTCCGCGCTAGGATGGAATGGAAACCAGGGAGACTTTTTTATGCGACGCGCACTTCTTTCACTCTCCGCCCTATTGCTTCTTTCGGGCTGCAGCACCTACGTCACCGTCGTAACCGAACCCGAAGGGGCCATGATTTCCGACCCCACGGGTTCGCAGCTCTACGGTTATTCGCCCGTGGAAATCGAGTACGACACGGACCTTCTGCGCAATCAGGGAGGTCTCGTCCCGGGCTATCGCGCAACCTGGCAGTCGGGCGCGACCGCACAGACGGAATCCCCCTTCTACATCAACGACCTGCAGTACGGCGCCACCGTCAAGCTCGTGCGCCCCGAAGGAGCGCCGGGACTCGAAAAGGACCTCGACTTCGCATTGAAGCGCGCTCAGGAGCGTGCCCGCCAGGCCGAAGCCGAGCGCGACCGAGCCTACCTCTACATGGACCACGGCTGGGGCTGGGGGCCCGGTTGGGGATGGGGTCCGGGCTGGGGCATCGGCGTGGGCGTTCCTTTCTGATGACCGACCAGGTTTCCTTTAGGTTCGCAGGATAAATCCTTAAGCTTCGCGCAGGAGTGCCTGCGGTAGAATGCAGAGCGAACCGCGGGCACTTCGCCCGTACCTTTAGGAAGGAGAATTTCCGATGAATCTTCGCACCCTCGCCCTCTGCGCCGCCGTGGCCGCTTCGTTTGCCTTCGGCTCCGTTCAGGCCAAAGAACCGGTCGAACCGCAGCCCGCGACTCCGCTCACCTACGTGAACCCGGCCTATCACAAGATCACGCCGGACGTCGCCAAGAAGATGATGGAATCGGAAAAGGTCGTCATCCTCGATGTGCGTACGCCCGAAGAAGTGAAGGCCGACGGCTACATCAAGGGCTCCGTCAACGTTCCTCTGGATCAGCTCCGTCCGGGCGTCAAGCTTGAAGCCGCTCCCGACCTCAACCAGAAGATCCTCGTTCACTGCAAGTCGGGCGTCCGCGCCGAAAAGGCTTCGAAGATCCTCGTGGAAACGGGCTACAAGAACGTCTACAACTTCTACGGCACGCTGCAGTGGCCGTATGAACTGACGAAGTAATCTTCGGATTGCTTTTGCCAAAAAGGGAGATCCCGCGGGGTCTCCCTTTTCTTTTCCACGAACTGCGGCGGGTCCCGATACCGAACATTTCCCTTGAGTTTCTTTTTCCATCGGTTAGAATGCTAGAGGTTTCAGGCGTTCCGGAGGATTCCCCGATGATTCTGCGCACCGAAAGAACGATTCTTCGTCCGTGGCGGCCGAGCGACCTTCCCGCCTTCGAGAGGCTCTGCGCCGACCCGCGCGTCATGCGCTACTTTCCTCGCACGTTGCCGCCCGAAATGGCCGACGCGCTCGCGCGGCGCCTGATCGACGAAATGGAGAGAAACGGCTTCGGCGCCTGGGCGCTTGAGATTCCGGGCGAAGCGGACTTCGCGGGGTTCGTCGGCCTCGGAATTCCTTCGTTCCGATCCGAATGGCGCGAGATTCTCTGGCGGCTCGATCCCGCCTTCTGGCATCGGGGCTTTGCCACGGAAGCCGCCGAAAAGGTTCTGGAGACGGCCTTTGAATCGCTCGGCTTTCACGAAGTCGTCGCCTTCACGTCCTATTGGAACGTTCCGTCGATTCGCCTCATGCGGCGCCTCGGCATGAAGCGCGACTGGGCGGGTGACTTCAATCACCCCGCTCTTCCCGTCACGCATCCGCTTGCACGGCACTGTCTCTTCCGCATGAGCCGTCGCCGGTGGTCGTCGCAGTTCGACGACTTCTAAGCACCCCTTCGAGAAGACGAATCGGTCTTCCCTACAGCAGAAAGGCCCGGAACTCCGAGAAGTTCCGAGCCTTTGTTTTTGGCTCTTCACCCGCCCCAGTGGGACGGGTGAGGATCATTGAAGGCGAAGAGATTACTTCGCGGCTTCGGCAGCGGCCTTACCGGCGATGCGACCGAAGACGATGATGTCCGTGTAGGCATTGCCGCCGAGGCGGTTCGTGCCGTGCGTGACACCGGTGACTTCACCCGCGGCCCAGAGACCCGGGATGACCTTGCCTTCCTTCGTCAGGGCCTGAGCCTTTTCGTTGATGCGGATGCCGCCCATGGTGTGGTGGGTCGACGGCACGGCCTTGATCACGTAGTACTTGCCCTGGCTCATGTCCATGAGGCCGCCACGGTGATGGAAGTCCTTGTCGTTGCCCTTGCCGGCCATGGAGGTGACGCGGTCAACAGTCTTCTTCAGCTGATCGAACGGGATCTTCGTGAAGTCGGCGATGCACTTCAGATCGTCGCAGGTCGCCATGATGCCCTGCTTCGTGAAGGCGTCGTATTCGGTCGTGTGCGTGCCGACCGTGTTGGAGATCTTGCCGATGTTGTCGTTCCAGAGAACCCAGCAGTAGCCGCCCGTCTGATTCAGGATGGCTTCGGAGAGCACGTCGCGGCGGTCAAGTTCTTCCACGAAGCGCTTGCCTTCCTGGTTGAGCATGATGGCGCCGTCGAAGCGCGAGTCGGCGATCAGTTCGATCACGCCCGAGATCGGGTCGCAGATCGGGTAGGTCTGAATGTAGCCCATGTTGACGAGTTCGGCACCGGCCTTTTCGGCGATGTAGAGGGCTTCGCCCGTGGTGCCCGGAGCGTCGGTCGTCATGAAGCGTTCGTCGATCTTCGGGTTGTACTTCTTGACCATTTCCTTGTTCGCGCCGAAGCCGCCCGTGGCGAGAACCACGCCGCCCTTGGCGTTGAACGTGTATTCGGCACCGTTCATCGTGGCCTTGACGCCCGAGACGCGACCGTCCTTGTCAAGGATGAGGTCCGTCATCTTCATGTTCGTGATGACGGGAATGCCGAGTTCATCGGCCTTGGCCTGGAACTTCGTGATGAATTCCGTGCCGGTGTGGCCGACCGGAATCAGAGCGCGCTTGCGGCTGTGGCCGCCGAAGAAGAAGAGATTGTCGTCTTCGAAGCGAACGCCGAGGTAGTCGCGGCACCAGAGCGCGGCGTCGAGGGCGTTGTGCGTCATCACGTTGATGACCTTCATGTCGCCCTTCATGTCGCCGCCCTTGTAGGTGTCTTCGGCGTGGAGTTCGGGGGAGTCGTCGTTGATGCCGAGCTTGGGTTGGACCCAGTTCTTGGCGGCGTTCATTTCGGCGCCCGAAATGAGCGAGTTGCCGCCGACGGCGGGCATCTTTTCGAGCAGAACGACGTTCGCGCCGGCGTTCTTGGCTTCGATGGCGGCCGAGAAACCGGCGCCGCCCGCACCGACCACGACGACGTCATAGGAAGAGTTCTTCGGAAGATCCTTGGCGACCTTCTTGATGGCCTTCTTGTCGGCCTTCGAGAGCGTGACACCGGCCTTCTTGGCGGCGTCCTTCACTGCGTCGAGGAAGCCCTTGGAGGAGAACGTGGCACCCGAAATCACATCGAGGTCGGCCGAGTTCGTAGCGATGACCTGATCCTTCAGATCCGTGTAAACGCCGCGGGCAAGAACCTTGTTTTCCTTTTCCTTCACGACCTTGATGTCGGTGATCTTGCCGCCGTCAAACGTGACGGCCACCGTCACGTCGCCGTGCTTGCCCACGCCCGTGCCTTCCGCCGTAACGGCGGCGGCCATGGCGCCGCCCGCAAAAACCGTGGCGATCAAGGCCGTAATCAACGTCTTCTTCATCATGATTTGTTCCACACCTTTGTGAATGGCCGACCCGTCCCATTCCGACGGGCCGACGATGCAAAAGAAAAACTTCCGCACTCTCGGAAGCTGCGCGGAGTATATTCGACCGTTCGGTCGGTTTCTAGTCGGAACTAACCCTAACATCTCTGTCTTTCCCTTTTACAGAGCAAGAAAGAGACACCTAGGCATTTTCACTAGTTTACCGACCGATCGGTCGAAAATCTTGCAGAAGGAAGAGGACGGCAAAGATCGGCGGCGAAGCACCGAAGCCGCAACGAGAGCGCCCCGGTTCAGGCGCGGTCGAGAAGCGCGCGCATTTCGGAGAAGACGGCCTCCTTCTGATCGGCCGTCATGCCGTCGAGCGAAAACTTGCGGGTAAAGAAGAGCCCCTCCATCGCCATGAGGCAGAAGATCACCTTGGAGCGAATCCGGAAGGGAAGCGCTTCGGCCCGCGCGATGAGCCGCCGGTACCAGGCGCGCACGGGTTCCAAGAGTTCCGGATCGTGCGAGGCGAGCGCCAGAAGACTCACCCCCACCTGCGCCCACTCGCTGCTGTCGGCGTCGAATTCACGAAACCACCGCACGTAGGCGGCGATGAGGGCGCGGGCCCGAGCCTCTTCGTCGTCGCGTTCGGGATCGCTCAGATTCGCCACCGCCCAGGCTTCGTTTCGGCGCAGACGCTCCGTCATGTGCTCGGCGTACTCTTCGATGAGCGCCTGAAGAAGGGCGCGGCGGGTCTTGAAGTGGTACATCACGGCGCCCTTGCTTTTTTCGCACCGCAGGGCGAGCTGATCCATGCTGAGGCGGTCGATCCCGCGCTCCACGATCAGTTCCCGCGCCGAACGCAGCATGGCCGCGCGCGTCATTTTGGCTTTGTCGGACGACATGAGGTTCCCGGCTCCGTGAGTTTTCAAAATTTTCTTCCTGACGGACCGACCGAACCCTCCCCTTCTCGGGGCAAAGCCGCATCACAAAGTCCGTTCGAGCGTGACGGTCATTGTATAGGAAAGAAGACCGTCCCTAGGAAACCGATCCGATCCGAGCACCGGGGAGTCGTCCGAAAAGGCACGAAAGCGAATAAGCCGTAATTCTTTGTTTCTTCATTTTCAGAACATCAATTTTTCTCCTGACGTTTTCTCTTTCTCACCTTTCTAGGCTTTCTCGAGGACTTTCCCGACGTCGGTTTATCCTCCGTCAAAATTTCTACGGATTCCCCTTCACTTTCCCGTATTTCCTCACCAAAATAAGAGGTAAGAAAAAAGGATGCGCCGTGATGCGGATCCTGCCGGCATCGCACCTGAAGGGTGCCGGACAACCATTCACTGTTGGAGGACTTTATGAGAATTCTCGTTCCCGTTGACGGAAGCCAACACAGTCGTCGTGCACTGCAATTTATTCGCGAAGCAAGCGAACTTACGGGTACCCGTCCCGAAGTGGAGCTGTTGAGCGTTCAGTCGTTCGTCTCCGACGGCATGGCCCGCATGTTCGGGGCGGAAGCCGTCAAGAAAGCCTACACGGACGAAGGACTCAAGGTCTTTGAAGGCATGGGCGAAGAGATCGCCGCCCTCGGCGAAGGCGTCAGGAAGGAAGTGGGCTTCGGCGACCCCGGCGCCGCGGTGAAACAGGCTGCCGAGGAATTCGGAGCCGACCTCATCGTCATGGGTTCGCGCGGACTCAACCCGGTTCAGGGCTTCTTTATGGGTTCCTTTACGAACACGGTTCTCTCGCAGACGAAGCGTCCGGTCCTCATCCTTCGCGACACGACGCCCGCCCCGTCGGCCAAGAAACTGCGCGTCGGCGTGGCGCTCGACGGCTCGAAGTACGGCCGCGCCGCGGTGGACTTCGTGATTCAGCATCCCGAGTTCTTCGGCGACGCCGCCTATGAAATCATCAACGTAACGCCCGACTACGCCTTCCTCGCCGACACGTCGCCCGACGTCTCCGACACGATCGGCCACGAAAGCTTCTCGAAGGCTTATGAAGACGTGCAGAAGTCCGTCTTCTCGGAAACCGTCCGCGAAGCGATGGAGCGCTTCGAGACGGCCGGCAAGTCCGTCAAGGGCGTGCATCTGGAAGGCGATCCGAGCCGCGTGATCGGCCGCTATGCGAAGTACAACCTCGACATGCTCGTCATGGGCTCGCACGGCCGCGGAAACTTCACGGCCGCGGTGTTGGGCTCCGTCGCCATGCACGTGGCCGCAGGCACCGACATTCCCATCCTGATCATCCCCCGCTGATCTCTCCTGACGACGCGGCGCCCAGGGCGCCGCAGGGGTCTCTCGACGGCCGTCCCGCTTCGGACGGCCGTCGGCGTTTTCATTCATTTGTCGTGAACATCCCGCTTTTCACAGGATCTTGCGTTCAATTCACGGCATTTCCGCAAACCGAAAACGTAATATTTTGTAATCTCTCATCTCCGTTGTTTTCACAGGGATTTTCTTGACGGAAGGTGCGACAACAAAGCTCCGTACAAACCCTTAATCGAGCGTTTTAGGCAAGCCTCTCCAAAACACGTGTTACCCTGATAAGCATTCCGCGGATTCGAAAGCCAAGGGGTGCAATGAATTCAGACAAGCCCCGACATTCCTTTCATCCCGCGGCCCATCTTTTGACGTACCGGCTCGGAACGCAGGGAAGAGGAAACGCATTCTCCCGGCGCTTCCGTCGGGCGTCCCTTTTCAAGGAGTTTCTTTTGTCTGATTCCGGTGTTTCTTCCTTTTGTCCTTCCCCGTCCATTGCGGGCCGCCGCACGAAAAGCGGTCTCGTGATTCGGCGCAGCGTCTTCTGGCCCGCCGTCCTCTTCATCCTCCTCTGCGTCGGTCTCGCGAGCGTCTTTCCGAACTCCATGGCGAGACTCTTCTCTTCGGCGCAGGACTTCATCGCCGCCAAACTTTCCTGGTTCTACATTCTCGCCGTGGCGATCATTCTCTGCGCCATGACGCTCATCGCCGTGTCGCGCTTCGGCTCGATCCGACTCGGCCCCGATCACGCTCGTCCCGCGTTCAGCCTCCCCGTGTGGTTCGCCATGCTTTTCTCGACCGGCATGGGCATCGGCATCATGTTTTTCGGCATCGCCGAACCGGTCATGCACTTTCTCGCTCCGCCCGAGGGCGAGGCGCAGACCGTGGCGGCGGCGCGCTCCGCCCTTGAAACCACTTTTTTCCACTGGGGGCTGCACGCCTGGGCGATTTACGCCGCCGTGGGACTCATGCTCGCCTACTTTGGCTTCCGCCGCGGACTGCCGCTCACCCTCAGGAGCGCCCTCTATCCGCTGATCGGCGAACGCATCTACGGCCCGATCGGAGACGCCGCGGACGTCTTTGCCGTGACGGGCACCGTCTTCGGCGTCGCGACGTCGCTAGGCTTCGGGGTCCTTCAGATCAATTCGGGCCTCGGCTACCTCTTCGGCGTTTCGACGAGCACGAGCCTTCAGATGGCCCTCATCTTTGGGATCAGCGCGCTTTCGGCCCTCTCGGCCGCTTCGGGCCTCAACCGCGGCATCAAGCTTCTGTCCGAAGCAAACCTCATTCTCGCGGTGCTCCTTCTTGCGCTCGTCTTCGCCGTCGGCCCCACGGCCGAACTTCTCAAGCATTTCGTCGAAAACACGGGGATATACCTTTCAGGTCTCATTACGAAGACCTTCACGCTCTATGCGTACGAGCCGCAAAACACGGAATGGCTCGGCGGCTGGACCCTTCAGTATTGGGGATGGTGGATTTCCTGGTCGCCCTTTGTGGGCCTCTTCATCGCGCAAATTTCGCGCGGACGCACCATCCGCGAATTTCTCGCGGGCGTCCTCCTCATTCCCGCGGGCTTTACGCTTCTCTGGATGACGGCCTTCGGCAACTCCGCGATCGACCTCATCATGAGCGGCACGGGATCGGCGCTTGCCGTCGCCGTTTCGAACGACGTCTCGACGGCCCTCTACAAGTTCTTCGAATACCTCCCCGGAACGCCGTATCTCTGTGCGATCGGCATGGGCATGGTCATCGTCTTTTTCGTCACGTCGGCCGACTCGGGCGCCTTCGTGTCCGACACCATCGCGAGCGGCGGCGCACGCCGAACGGCCCCGGCGCAGCGCGTCTTCTGGGCCATGCTCCCGGCCGTCTGCGCAGCCGTTCTTCTGAAGGCGGGCGGCCTGCAGGCGCTGCAGACGATGACGCTCGTCTCGGCCCTTCCCTTCGCCGCGGTGCTCCTGACGTCGCTTTGCGGTCTCCTTCGGTCGCTTCGCTACGACGACATGCGGCGCCAGACGCGCCGAAGCACGGTGACGTCCTCCGCCGCGTCGGGTCTGCGGGACGACTGGCGAGAGCGCCTGCGCACGATCGTAACCTACCCGACCGAGCGCGATGTGAGAAAGTGGTTCGACCGTACGATCGTTCCCGCACTTGAAGACATCTCGACGGAATTCGAAAAGGCTTCGCTTGCCGCGCGGGTCGTCAGGCGGGACGATGCCGTCGCGCTCACGGTCGTCTATCCGGAAGTGCCCGACTTTCTCTACGAAGTACGGCTTCGCCACTACGAAAGTCCGGAGACGACGCCCGAGAGCGATCAAAGCGCCTTCAGCCGCGCCGAAGTCTTCCTTCGCGAAGGAAGCCGCGACTACGACCTCATGGGCTGGAGTCGCGAACAGATCATCCACGACGTGCTCGATCAGTACGAGAAACACCTCACCTTCCTGCGCGCCGTCAATGCGCCGAGCGTAGCCACCTAACCTCCCAAAGCCTTCGCAAAGTACGGACGGACCGCAACCCGACCGGTCCGATCCGTCCGAATCATTTGAGAACGACGACGGATGGGAATCCGGCTCCTCTCTCGGGTTTTCAGGATCTTCCGCATTTTTCGAAGCGCTTTCGGGCGCGCTGCGGTCTCTCGCCGCGCGCCTACCGCTCGGAAAGGGGCGCGACGAACAAAAGAACCGCAGAAAACCGCTCCGATTGATACCGCACAAAAGCCCTCCACCTTCTTCCCGACGTGCGGCGCCGGAACGCTTGCTACGATCGAAGAACGCCTTCACGCCAAGGATTCGCGAAGGCAGTCCTTTTCATACCGTTGGAGGAAAGGCTTCATGTTTCGTTTTCTGTGCGCCATGGGGATCTTCGGCACGATCGGACTCTTTGTCCGATGGGTCGACCTGCCCTCTTCCGCCATCGTTCTCTGGCGAGGGATTTTCGGCTCGATCGCGCTCTACGCCCTCATGCGCCTCGCGGGCCGGCGACTCAACGTCGAGGCGATCCGCAAAAACGGACTGCGCCTTCTCTTCACCGGTGTTTTTCTGAGCGCCAACTGGATTTTCCTTTTTGAAGCGTACAACCGCACGTCGATCGCGACGGCGACGCTCCTCTACTACATGGCGCCGGTCCTGCTGATCCTCGCCTCGCCCGTTCTCCTCAAAGAACGCATCACGCCCTTCAAATTCGTCTGCGTGCTTTTCGCGCTTCTCGGCATGGCGCTTGTATCGGGCTTTCCGGGCGCCTCCTTTGACGGGAACTGGGACGGCGTTCTCTGCGGAATCCTGTCGGCGGTCTTCTACACCGCGCTCATTCTCAACAACAAGTTCCTCAAAGACCTCCCCGACGACGACCTCGTCATCGCGCAGCTGGGCGTGGCGGCGCTCCTGACGCTTCCTTACGTCCTTGCGACGGAAAACGTGACGAGCTTCTCGTTGGACTGGACCGGCCTCGCCGCGTTGCTTGCGATCGGCATTCTCCACACGACAATCGGCTGCAAACTCTATTTCACGAGCCTCACGCGCCTTTCCGCACAGCGCATTGCGATCTTCTCCTACCTTGACCCCGTCGTGGCGATCTTTCTCTCCGTGGTCGTTCTCGGAGAAGCCATGACTCTTTCGTCCGCGGTCGGAGCCGTCCTCATCCTCGGCGCGGCACTCTTAAGTGAAACGGTCGGACGCAAGCCGGTCGAAAAAGAATCTCAGTAAGATTTACTTTCCTTTTGTTGCGTTTTTGGCACAACGGTCGGATCCAAACGCGGTTTCGGCCTTTTTTTCTTCTTTTTTTTATTGATATTGTTTCTCATTCTTTCTGAAAAAGGCGTAGGATAGATGCCACGACTTCACCGACACGGTGAACCGCAAGAGTCTTCAGACATAACCGCACTACAGAGATTTCCCTCATCATGAAAAAGAGTCTTATTTTCCTCGCCCTCGGTTCCGTCTTCGCCACCGCTCAGGCAGCCGACATTTCCGTCTTCGGCGCCGTCGACACCGGCCTTATGTTCTCTCACAGCAAGGCGAGCGGCGAATCCGCCGAAAACACGCTCTCGATGGAATCGTCGATGAACGAAACCTCGAGCTTCGGCATCGCCGGCTCCGAAGACCTCGGCAACGGCATGAAGGTCGCCTTCCACCTCGAAAACGAATTCGCTTCCGATTCGGGCTCGATGGCCACCGAAAACAAGCTGTTCGACCGCGAAGCGCGCATCACGCTCGAAGGCGGCTTCGGCGCCCTCTCGTTCGGCCGCATGGGCACGCTCTCGAGCGCCACGGGCACCTACGACATCGTCTATCTCGTGGGCGACAGCTTCGACGGCGGCGACAACAACATCTTCGGCCTCACGGGCGCCGGCGTCTACGACAACATGATCACCTATCAGACGCCCGAATTCGCGGGCTTCCAGGTGACGGGCCAGTATTCCTTCAAGAACGACTCCGCCGAACAACACGGCGTCGAAGGCAAGGCCACGGCCGACCGCTACGCCGGCATCGCCGCGACCTACACGATCGGCAATCTGCAGACCGTCATCGCTTACGATCAGATGATGTGGGGTTCGAAGGAAACGGGAGCGAACCGCGAAAAGGATCAGCACAACGTCTACCTCGGCGCCAACTACGACTTCGGCCCTCTGAAGCTCTTCGCCATGGGTCAGTACGTCAAGGGCGCCCGTGACTTCGCCGGCACGGAAGACTTCTTCCACACGCTCGAGGAAGACGGCGTTGCTCTGCAATCCCGCGAAGGTTTTGACGGCTGGGGTCTCCACCTCGGCACTGTGATGCCCGTCGCCGGCGGCGACTGGACGGTCGCCGTCTACTACGCCGACGGCGAACTCGACGACGGCGCGGGTTCGATCGACGATCCGGACGCGCCCGCCACCCTCGCGGACGTCAACGTCGACATCAAGTTCTATGGCATCACGACGCGCTACGTCTATCCGCTCTCCAAACAGACGAGCCTCTACGCGGGCGCGGGCTACGGCGAGCGCAAGTACGACGTGAGCGGAACGTCGACCCCCACCCCGGGGGCTTCTGCCGAAAACTTCAGCGGTTCGCCGAAGGAAAAGATCGGTCAGGTCTACGCCGGGCTTTCCTACGTCTTCTAAGGTTGCCTCACGCCCTCTCTTCTCGTGAGCGGGCATAGAGCAAGCATCCTCCCGAGGGGAGCGGCGTCGCCGCTCCCCTTTCTTTTTCTGCGTCCTTGTCTCAAGGTTCGCGCGGAAGGGAAAGAAGACTCTGCGCGCCCGTCCAGAAGTTGTCGGCGGGCTGGAGAAGCCGCTCATAGCCCGCGCGGCGGATCGCCTCGCGACTTGCCGTTTCGGCGCATTCGAAGACGTCTTCCTCCGAGACGGTGAGCACCCTGCGGTCGCGCATGAGCGCCCGACCCGCGACAAAAACGTCCGCCACGTCCCCGGGGTTGCCGTAGAGCATCAGCTGATGAATCGGCATGAGCCTCGGCATCAGGTGCGGAGACGTCATCTTGACGGTCGTAATGTCGGCGAGCTTGCCGACTTCGAGCGACCCAAGGTCCTCTTCGCGGCCGATCGCCCGGGCGGCGTCGATCGTGATCATCGAAAGAAGTTTTCCCGCGGGGAGAATGAAGGGATCGTTCGCGGCCGACTGTTGCAAAAGCGCCGTGTCTCGCGCCGCACGGAACAAATCAAACGGCATGGCGGGTGCGGTGCCGTCGGTCGTGACGGCCACGTTGGCGCCGAGTTCGATGAGTTCGGGAACAGGACAGCGCATCTGCAGCTGATGCCAGGCGGGCGTCGTCGTGACGTTCGTCTTTGTTTCGGCGAGGATCATCGCTTCCCGGAAGGAAATCCCCTTGCAGTGCTGCACGTGCACGTCGGAGCCGAGAAGCGGATCGTCGGCCTGGGCGGCCAACCGAATCATGCCGCCGAAGGCTTCGGTGTGAATTCTTACGTGCTGGCGCCTGGCCACCTCGCGGATCGCCTTCATCATGTGTCGGTCCTGATCCGTCAGACGGCAGGCGAGGTCGGCGGGCGTCGCCTTGGAGCCTTCAATCGAACTCACCATCACGAAGGGCGCGGCAAAGGCGCCGATGAGACCGTCGTGACTGCCGTTCACGAGTTCGATCGCTTCCTCGGCCTTCGCCATCAGTTCGTCGAAAGAAAACGCTTTTTCGACGAGCCGTCCGTTTTCCTCCTGCGCGAAAGAGCGAGGGTACGGAGGATTCGAAGGACCGATCGCTGGATTCTCGCGCGCCCCGACATCCGCGTGTCCGCGGACGTGTTCGACGACGATGCGGGGATCGTCGCAGCGGGCGGCATTGGAGATTACCGACACGCCGCAGGTGATGCCCGCCTTGAGGCGCTCGAGTGCCGCGAGCCGTCCTTCGGCGTACCAGTAGTCGGGCGTTGTCGAGTGGTGATAGATCTTGGTGAGATAGTCCATCCAGCGCGTGCGCGAATCGAGCCCGAGCGAACGGTTGAGACAGTGCCCCGCATGCGTGTGCGCGTCGATGAGGCCGGGCAAAATCATCTTCCCCGTACAGTCGATCCTTTCGACCGCTTCCTCTCCGACGAGTGCAAGAAGATCCGCGGTCTTTCCGACCGCTTGGATGCGCTTGCCCTCGATCAGCACAGCGCCGTCTTCAATGCACTCGAATCGGGCGTTCATGGTGACGACGTATCCGTGGACCAACAGTTTTCGTTCGGTCATGCTTCTCTCCTTGCGATACAGCCTTGCGGCGCTTCGCGTGCTCTGCGCCGCGGGAATGAGTCTCTGCCGAGCGTAGCCGCTCCTTCGCCTCCGGTCTCGAGGCTGGCGCGAAGGCACAACATCTTGGCGCGCAAGGCCAAACCGTCGTCTCTGAGGATCGGAGGCGGCGAATCGAACGCCTCGCATCGTCCTTTTCATCCATGCCGCCGCTCTCCCTCCCTAGCAGATTTCCGCCTCTTTCGCTACTGCCTTTTCCCTAGGGAATCCACCGAAGACGCCAAAGTCCTTCTCCCCTAGACTCTGTCGGATGCCGACCGTTCCCTTGGCCGGCACATCATGAGGACCAACACCATGACCAAACTTTTCGCTCAAAGCCTTGTCGCCGCCTTTGCGGCCATTGCCGCAGTCGGCACCGCCCAAGCCTGCAGCACGCTCATCATCGGGAAGGACGTTTCCGCCACGGGCAACATCATCGTCGCCCACAACGAAGACAACGGCGGACGCCTCTTCAACATGCAGCACTACGTGCCGCCCGCCAAGCACAAGAAGGGGGAAATGATCGAGTTCGAATCCTTCGCCGCGAAGATCCCGCAGGTGGAGGAAACGCTCGGCTTCTATTGGACGCAGACCTTTGTGCCGGACGGCGCGAGCTTCGCCGACGGCTTCTTCAACGACGCGGGCGTCGTGGTCGCCACGAACTGGTGCGGCGAAATCTTCGAAGCCGACCGCATGGAAGTGAAAGACGGCGGCATCGGCTACGGCATCCGCCGCCTCGTCGCCGAACGCGCCCACTCCGCGCGCGAAGCGGTCGACATCGCCACGGCGCTTCTGAAGGAATTCGGCTACTTCCACGACGGCCGCACCTACACCTTCGCCGACGCGAAGGAAGCCTGGCAGCTCGCCATCCATCAGGGCAACTCCTGGGTCGCCCGCAAGATTCACGACGACGAAGTGGTCTACATCCCGAACGTCTTCATGATGGACGCCGTCGACCTGAAGGACACCGAAACCTGGCGCATCGAACCCGGTCAGGTGGAGCGCGCCAACAAGGACGGCCGACACGATGCGAAGGACCCGATCTTCAACTGGCGCAAGATCGTCGCGCCCGAAAGCATCCGTGCGGAACGCTGGAACGCCAACCGCAACGTGATCGCCTGGAAGTTCCTCACGGGCAAGGAATACAACGACCCCGAAACCTTCCCCTACAGCGCCAAGATCGACCGCAAGTTGGGCGTCGCCGACGCGATGACGCTCCTGCGTCTGCACGAAGACTACATCGGCGAAGAGCAGGAACTCTATCACTCGGCCTCCGAAGGCATCTGCCGCACGACGTCGCACGACTCGATCGTCTACAACCTCACGGCCGATCCGACGCTCACGGAAGCCTGGAAGACGGTGGGCCGTCCCTGCCAGTCGGTCTACATTCCGCTCTATCCGCTCGCGGGTCCCGCCAAGGGCACGGCCTTTGTGGACGGTGCCACGGCGACGAAGGAACACTTCGCGGGCACGCCCGCCATGTTTGACTTCCGCGCCGAATTCACGCCGCACAGCGTCTTCAGCGCCGGCACCAACGCGATCGACTATCTGCGCGGCGGTGAAATCGCGCACCGCACGGAACTCATCGCCAAGATCGAAGGGAAATACCTTGCCGAACGCGCCGACGTGACGAAGGAAGCCGCGAAGCTCAAGGGCGACGAACGCCGCGCGTTCCTGCACGACTACAACCAGAAGGTCTACGACGAAGTGCTCGCCGTCATGAAGGACGAAAACGCCCGTCTCATGCCCTACAAGGTTGAAATCCTCGCCGACAAGGTGAAGGCCGACTCGGACGAAGCGGTCGCCTTCGCGCTCCTCGGCGCCAAGGACCACTCCGTGAAGAGCGCCAACCTGTCCGCCACGCGCGCCGGCATGAGCGCCAATCAGCTCAACTCCACGCGCAAGTTCCAGAACTTCGCTCCCGCGCAGAAGATGGAATATAAAGACGTCAACGGCGACGGCATCGAAGACGTGGTCTTCACCTTCAAGTCGAAGGACGTCACCAAGGGCGCCGTCGCGGGCGCGACCATGGATCTCTGGCTCTACACGCAGGTGAACGGCCACCGCGTGGTCGGCTTTGACGTCGTCCCCGTCGAAACCAAGGAAGTGAAGGCCGCAGCCTCGCGCGACGGCAAGCACCTTCTCTGATCGCCTGACACGCCCTGAATTTTCTTAGGGCTCCGCCCGAACGGCACCGAAAGCCGTTCGGGCGTTTTCTTCTCTGAGGTTCTCCCCTGCACCGCCTGCGGAGCGCTATGCTTTTCCGTACACGAACCTCAAGGATTCCTTTCATGACGACCCTCACCCTCAAGGAAATCGAGACGCCCACGGGCGTGATGCGTTTGGGCGCTACGGAAGACGCCCTCGTCCTTTGCGACTGGCCCGACGCCCCGGGGGCGCCCCACTGCCTCAAGGCGCTCTGCAAACGCCTCGGCGCCGTGCCCGTGACGGGCGACTCTCCCGTTCTCGAGAAGGCCGCGAAGGCCCTCGAAGAATACTTTGCGGGCCGACTCCAAACCATCGACCTGCCGCTTCGTCCCTGCGGGACGCCCTTCCAGGAAAGCGTCTGGAAGGCGCTCCTTGAGGTCCCCTACGGCAAAACCGCCTCCTACGGCGACATCGCCCGCCGGATCGGACGGCCGACGGCCTTTCGCGCCGTCGCGCAGGCCGTGGGGTCGAATCCGCTCTGCATCGCCGTTCCCTGCCACCGCATCATCGGCTCCGACGGAACCCTTACCGGCTTCGGCGGCGGCCTCGACCGAAAAGTCTTCCTGCTCAAGCTCGAAGGCCATACGAACCTTTGATTTTCCGTAAGGGTTTTCACGGCATCTTCACGCTCAATTTCCTTATTTCGCATCCGTACAATAGGCGAGTGAACAGTCGTTCGTCATCAGGAAAAGGAAATGCGAAAACCCGTCCTGCGCCGCACTCATTCGGAGCGAGAACAACAGATCCTCGACATCGCCGCCCGCCTCTTTCTCGAGCGCGGGTTCGAGGGCATGTCGCTATCGGATCTCGCGCGCGAAGCCGGCGTCACGAGAAATCTCGTCTACCACTATTTCCCCAACAAGGGGGCGGTTTTCGAAGCGGTGCTCGTCCATCGGGCCGAAAGACTCCTCGAGCGGCTTCCCGAACCCGAAGGATCGGATTCCGCGGAGGATCTCCTCGCCCTCATTGAAACGCTCGTGCGTCTCGGAAGCGAGTGCCGCGCCATTCTGCGCCTCTCGCTCGGACGTCCGATGCGAAAGCAGTTTCTCTACGCGCACACGGCCTGGGCCAAGGAACAGCTCGAAGTTCGCCTGGCCCTCGCCCTCGGACTTTCCCCGGACGATCCCGCCCAAAGGGCGGTTTCGGCCTTCACGGGCATGCTCCTGCACTTCCTCATGGATGCTCCCGAAGAGCTCTACCGCGGCCGCGAACGGGAATGGGCCGAATACTTCGCGCGCATCCTTCGGGAAATGATCGAACGTCTCCCCGTCACCGAACCCAAACCATTCTAAAAAGAGAGAGAAGCCATGCTTTTGGGACTCGACCTCGGATCCACCACCGTCAAGTACGTTCTCCTTGACGACGACCGCAAGATCCTTGCGCGCGACTATCGCCGACACAAGAGCGACCTGATCCTCACCGTCCGAACGCTCCTTTCCGAACTCAACGAACGTTTTCCCGGACGTCCCGTGCGGCCGGTGCTGAGCGGCTCGGGCGCGCTGGCGCTGAGCGATGCGCTTCACGTCGCCTTCCTGCAGGAAGTGGCGGCGGGCGCGACCTTCCTTGCGGAACGCCTGCCCGACGCCGACGTCGCGATCGAACTCGGCGGCGAAGACGCGAAGCTTCTCTATCTTACGAACGGGCTGGAACTGCGCATGAACGAAGCCTGCGCAGGCGGCACCGGCGCCTTCATCGACCAGATGGCGGCGCTCCTTTCAACGGACGCCGCGGGGCTGGACGAACTCGCGCTCTCGGCAACGGTCTCGCACCCGATCGCCTCGCGATGCGGGGTTTTCGCGAAGACCGACCTCGTCGCACTTTTGAACAGCGGCGTTCCCCGCTCGGAAGCCGCGCGAAGCGTCTTCGACGCCGTCGCGGAACAGACGATTTCGGGGCTCGCCTGCGGTCGTCCGATCCGCGGAAAAATCGTGTTCCTCGGCGGTCCGCTCTCTTTCCTGAAGGGCCTTCGCGAGAGCTTCATCCGCAAGCTCGAGGGTCCGGGGCAAAGCTTCACGGCGCTCGACGACGCGCACTTCGCGGTCGCCCACGGGGCGGCGCTCACGGCCGACGAATCGGCGGAACTCGCGAACCTCGGCGAACTCATCGAGCGCTTCGCCAAGGTCCGCGTCGAAGGCGGTGCGGGACGACTCCCCGCCCTCTTTGCCAACGACGAAGAGCTCGCAGCCTTCCGCGCGCGCCACGAAAAGGAGAAGGTGGAGCGAGGCGACCTCTCCGAGGCCCGGGGCGACCTCTATCTCGGGATCGACCTCGGCAGCACCACGGTGAAGGGCGTTCTGATCGACGGCGACGGACGGTTCCTCTCCGCCTGGTACGAACGAAACGAAGGAAATCCGCTCGAGCGCCTCTTCCCGCGCGTCAAGACCCTTGCGGCGTCACTCCCCGAAGGGGCGCGCATCCGCTCGATCTGCACAACGGGCTACGGGGCGGAGCTCGCCAAAGCGGCGCTCGGCGCCAACTGGGCTGAAGTCGAAACGCTCGCGCATCAGCGCGCGGCCGCGCACTTCGCGCCCGACGTGAGCTACGTGATCGACATCGGCGGACAGGACATGAAGTGCCTCGCCGTCAAGGACGGGCTCATTTCCGGGGTGACCCTGAACGAAGCCTGCAGCTCCGGCTGTGGATCGTTCCTTCAGACCTTCTCGGACCAGCTTGAACTCACGCTTCCCGAATTCGTGGCGGCGGCGCTTCGCTCGCGTGCGCCCGTCGACCTCGGCACGCGCTGCACGGTCTTCATGAATTCCAAGGTGCGTCAGGCCCAGCGCGACGGCGCCTCAACGGACGACATTGCGGCGGGGCTTTGCCACTCGATCGTGCGAAACGCGCTCTACAAGGTCCTTCGCATCCGCAACGCCGACGAACTCGGCAAACACGTCGTCGTGCAGGGCGGGACCTTTTTGAACGACGGCGTCTTGCGCGCCTTTGAAACGCACATCGGGCGCGAAGTGATCCGCCCCGACATCGCTGGGCACATGGGCGCCTACGGGGCGGCCCTTCTCGCCAAGGAACGCACGACGGCCGAAACGCCCGTGCCCGAACTCGACGAAAAGACCTTTGATCTTACCGACGTAAAGCGCCGGGAGTTCCTCTGCCGCGGCTGCAGCAATCACTGCCGCCTGACGCTCCACCGTTTCGCGTCGGGCGAAAAGTTCGTAAGCGGGAACCGCTGCGAATTCGCTTTGAAGTCGCTCGGCCGCGCCGCGAAGGACGAAGTCTCCTTCCACGACGAAAAGACGGCGCTCCTCTTTGACCGACCCGTTCTCGAAGAGGCTCTGCGCGGGGCGATCGGGATTCCGCGCGTTCTCAACGTCTACGAACACTATCCCTTCTGGCACGCGTTCTTTACGAAACTCGGCTTCAAGGTCGTGCTCTCGCCCGCCTCGAACCGCACGATCGCGGCGAAGGGCACCGAAACGATTCCCTCGCAGACCCTTTGCTGGCCCGCGAAGCTTGCGCACGGCCACGTGACGTGGCTCGCGGAAGAAGGGGTCGACCGCATCTGGCTTCCGTCCGTCGCGCGCGAAGGAACGCCCTTCCCCGAAGGCGACGCCCGCTACGCCTGCCCGGTGGTCGGGGGCTATCCGGAGGTGCTCCGGCTCAATCTCCTCTCGACCTTCCCGAAGGTTTCGCTCATGGCGCCCTTCATCGACCTCGAGCGCGAGGACTCGGTTCTCGCGGGCGTGCGCGAATCCTTCCCGGAACTTCCCGTCGACGAAGTGCGCGAAGCCTTCCGTGCGGGCCGCGAAGCGCTTATGCGCTACCGCGATCAACTCCACGCGCTCGGCGAAGAACGCGCCGCGCTCGCTCACGCCAAGGGCGTGCCCCTCATCGTGCTCGCGGGCCATCCCTATCATTTGGATCCCCTCGTCAACCACGGGATTCCGACCCTCATTTCTTCCATGGGTGCGGAGGTCGTGACCGAGGACGCCGTCGCGCACCTCGTCCTCAACCCGAAGCCCCTTTCGGTCGTCAATCAGTGGACCTTCCACAGCCGACTCTACCGCGCGGCCGAATACGCGCTCGAGCACCCCGACGTCGAAGTCGTGCAGTTGGTGAGCTTCGGCTGCGGTCTCGACGCCGTGACGAGCGAGCAGATGAAGCGCTTGCTCGAGCCCGAAGGAAAGCTCTACACGCTTCTCAAGATCGACGAAGGCGACGCCTTCGGCGCGGCCCGCATTCGTTTGCGCTCCCTCATGGCGGCGCTCGACGACCGCCGCCGCACGGAAAAGCACCGCGTCATTCCGATCGCGTCGATTCCGCACGGCCATGCGGCGGACGAAGAAGAGGCGAAGCAGCCCAAACTCGAAAAGGGCTCGACCCTCTACGTGCCGCAGATGGCGCCGATTCACTTCCCGGTCCTCGCTTCGGCTCTGGGATCCTTGGGTTACGACGTGCGGCTCCTTTCGGACGTGCGCCCGAGCGCCCTGGAACTCGGCCTTCGCTACGTCAACAACGACGCCTGCTATCCGGCGATCGTCGTGATCGGGCAGTTCCTCGACGCCCTCGCCTCGGGCGAAATCAACGCCGAAAAGCCCGTTCTCGTCCTCGCGCAGACCTGCGGTCCCTGCCGCGCGACGAACTATCCGAACCTGCTTCGCTGGGCCCTTCACGACTTCGGACGTCCCGAGATCCCCGTCTACTCGATTTCGGCGGGCACGATCGACCCCGTGCACGCGCTTCCGATCGGCGTCAAGGGCCTTCACCGCATGACGCACGCGGTGCTCTACGGCGACATGCTGCAGCGGCTCACGAACTCCGTGCGCGCCCGCGAAGCGACGAAGGGCGACGCCGAAGAACTCCGCAGGAAGTGGACCGACATCGTGTCGCTTCGCGTGAAGAACGGCTCCTACTTCGGCTACACCGACACGCTCCGGCGCATGACGGCGGACTTCCTGCGCGTTCCCGTGCGGGCCGAGCGCATTCCGCAAGCCGGGATCGTGGGGGAAATCCTCCTCAAGTACCACCCCGACGCGAATCAGCGCATCGTCGACGAGATGATCGAACAGGGCGTGGAGCCGGTCGTCGGAGACCTCTCGAGCTTCTTCCTCTACTGTCTCTACGACGACGTCTACCGCGCCGAACACTACGGGGACTCCAAGGGCAAAGCCTGGGCGGCGAAACTCATGATCGGCTGGATCGAATCGCTTCGCAAGCGCTCGGCCACGGTGCTTGCGGGCACGCCCTTCCCGAAGCCCCACAGCCTCGCCTCGAGCCTCGCGCACATCCGCGGGATCGTGTCGGCGGGCCAACAGGCGGGCGAAGGGTGGCTCCTCACGGCCGAAATGATGGAAAGCCTCGAAAACGGCATTCCCAACGTCGTGTGCCTGCAGCCCTTCGGGTGTCTCCCCAACCACATCACCGGCAAGGGCGTCATGCGCACCCTTCGCGAACGCTTCCCCGAAGCGAACCTCTGCGCCATCGACTTTGAAGCGGGCACGAGCCGCGCGAACGTCTCGAACCGCCTCAAGCTCTTCCTTCGTCAGGCCAAGGAACGCTTCGAACGGGAACACGGAAAAGCTTAATTTGCACAAAAACAAGGCATTTTCAGCAACTTCCGTGACATTTCCATGACAAAGCCCCGAAAGTTCTGCACCGTTTCGGTGGACAACTTTCGGGGCCCCTTCTTGTGGATAACTTTTCTTTTCCTGAGCCGCAAAGGATTCTCCCGACTTTTCGACCGTCCTCATCGAAAGGAAAAGAAGCGAGGATTTTTCGAAAAAACGAGAGGGCCCGGGCGTCGTCAGACGTCGCTTCGGCGGCGAAGCAGTTCGAGCGCCGCGTAGAGAACGAGGGCGACCGCGGCGAGAACCGCGCAGAGCGCCGTTGCCGTGTCAAAGTCCCCGCGCCCGACGGCGTTGTAGATTTCGAGCGACAGCGTGTTCGTCTTGTCGGAGACGTTCCCGCCCAGCATCATCGTGATCCCCACCTCCCCGCTCGCCCGGGCGGTCCCGAGCAAAAAGGCGGAGAGGACCGCGTTTCGCACGGTGGGCAAGATCACGCGAAGGAAGGTCGTCAACGGCGTCGCACCGCAGACGCGCGCCGCGCACTCGAGGTCGAGGAGCGTCTTCGATTCGAAGGCTTCCTTCACGGGCCGGATCACGAGCGGCAGTCCCGCGATGAAGGCGGCGAGCGTCACCGCCGTCTGCGAAAAGACGATGCGGGTTCCGAAGGCGTTGTGCAGGACCGACCCCACGGGCCCGTTGATCCCGAGAAGGAGAAGTAGAAGGTAACCCAGGGCCACCGGCGGAAAGATGAGCGGGAGCGTCGCGATGAAGAGGACCGCACGCGAGAGGCGCGTCTTCGAGCGCGCCGTATAGAGCGCGAGCGGCACCCCGATCACCGCAAAGAGGACGAGGCTCGAGAAGGCCGCCTGCAGCGTGAGCGTGATGGGAAAAAGAAGATCCGTGTCCGTCATCGGAATCCCTCCCCGACGTAGCCGTGGCGCGTGAGCACGGCTTCGGTGTCGTCGTATTCGGCGATCCGCCCCTTTTCGACGTAGAGCGCCTTGGGCGCGAGCCTCAGAGCCTCTTCGCCCATGTGCGTGATGTAGAGGATGGGAATCGACGTGCGGCGCGCGACCGCTGCGACCCCTTCAACGAGTTCGCCGCGCAGTTCCGGGTCGAGCGAAGCCGTGGGTTCGTCGAGGATCAGCATTTCTCGGGCGGCCGAAAGCGCCCGCGCGAGCGACACGCGCTGCGCTTCGCCGCCCGAGAGCGTCGAGGGACGCCGGTCGAGGTGTTCCTCGAGATGCAAAAGAGCGACGGTCTCCTCCCAGGGAACGAGCGGCGTTCTTCCGCCGAATCGCTGCGGAAAGAGAATGTTCTCGCGCACGCTCATCGCGGGAAAGAGCCGGTGGTTTTGGAAGACGAAGCCGATTCCGCGCGCCTCGGGAGGAAGGCGCACGCCCTTTTCAGTGTCGTCGAGCACCTTGTCGCCGATCGCAAAGCGTCCGGCGTCGGGCGAGACGAGCCCCGTCATGAGGTTGGCGAGCGTCGATTTGCCCGAACCGCTTCGCCCGAGCACCGCCGTGAGGCCGCTCGTCGGGAGGCGTCCCGACAGATGAAAAGCGGGCCCTCCCTCAAAACGCTTTTGGTAGTCGAACTCGATCACGGCTGAGTGTCGGGAGAGGCCGACATGCGCATCTTCACGTCGTGCGGACGCCCGAAATAGGGCCAGGACGTGACGAGAAAGTCCGCGCCCGTCCGGGCGTAGTCGGCCGCGTTCCCGGCGTTGACGCCGCCCGCGGCGGAGACGATGAGTCCGGAGTGCGACGCCTTGGCGCGGGCGACGAGCGATCCCACGTCTTCGGGCGACATCTTGTCGCACTGCAGAATGTCGGCGCCGAGATCCGCCGCGCGCACGCCCTCTTCCACGTCGGCCACTTCGACCGCGACCTTGCGTTCGGGATCGAGACGGCGAAGCGTCTTGAGGCGCTCCGCAAAGTCGGGCGAAAAAACGCGGTGCTGATCAAAGATCAGGATCGATTCCGAAAGTCCCGTGCGGTGCACGAGCCCGCCCCCCGCTTCGACGGCGAGCAGCGAAAGGCGCTTCGTGCCGGGGAAGTGCTTGCGGGTCGTCACGACGCGGCAGTCTGGATTGGCGGCCTGCGCCGCCTCGACCATCGCACGCGTTCTCGTGGCGATGCCCGAAGCGTATTCCATGACGTTTTGCGCAACCTTGTAGACGGCATGGATGCGGTCGGCTCTGCCTTCGGCGCGCAGAAAGACGGTCTTGGCGGAAAGCACGTCACCGTCCTGCGCCGTGCGGGTCACAGTGAGCCCCGCCTTGCGAAAGAGTCGTTCGGCAAGTTCCGCTCCCGCGAGAACGCCCTCTTCCCTGAAGAAGCATTCGACCGCGCCTTCGGCCTTCTCGAGTCCGAGAAGACGAGACGTCAGATCGCCGTAGGGAACGTCTTCCGAGAGAATCGCCTCGAGTTCGGCGTCGGGAAAGAAGTACATGGCGCCTCCTCTCAGCGGACGCCCGCCTTCTCAAGGACCTTCTTCCCCTTGGGCGAAGCAAGGCAACCGAGGAACTTCCGGACGTCCGCGTCCTTTTCGGCGCCTTCCACGACGGCCGCGACCATTTCAATGGGTTCGTAACCCTCGTTGATGGCCATGACGCCGCCCAACTTCGCGCGGTTCTTCTGCGCGGCCTGCCAGTTGACGAAGCCCGCGTCGACTTCGCCCTGCAGCACGTAGGACATCGCCTGCGGCACGCCCGCGACGCCGAGAAGCTTCGGCGTCAGAGCGTTCTTCACCGCTTCGGGGCGGCTCGCCACCCATTCGGTCCCGGCGCGGCCGTAAACGGCGGCCTTGGGATCGGGGTGCGCGATGCGGGCGACGGCGTCCTTGGCGAGGTCTTCGGGATTGGTGATCGTCACGCCCTTGCGCCAGACGAGCATGAGGGGCGAAACCCCGAGCGTCTGCATCGTCGAGAACTTGACCGGGGTCTTGAGCTTCAGGAGCGTCGTGCGGTCGGTGACGACGACGTTCACGCCGCTTCCCGACTTCACCTGCGCGAGCATCTGACCGATGTTGCCGCCGAAACTCTTTTCAATCGGCGCGGCCGTTTCGTTTTTGCAGACTTCGACGAGCTTTTCGACCATCGGCACGTATCCTGCGCCGGTCGTGACCGTGACGGCGGCCGAAGCACCGAACGAAAAGGCGATGAGCGAAAGAGCGGTGAGCGTACGTTTGGGCATGAAAATCTCTCCCTGAGAAAATGCGCGGATGATACCCAAGTATGCCCTCGTTATTCCAAAAAAGCAAAACGCTTTCGGGTATTCACGCCCCCACCGTCATCATTTGCCGCGCAGGAAGGCGAGCACCTCTTCGGTCTGCCGCTCGAAGTGCGGGTTGTAGGTGAGCCGCACGTAGACGTGCCCGTCGCGCTCTTCGCCCCAGGCACCGTACCAGATCTCGGACTCGGGGATTTCGCAGTGAAAGCGCGGGCGCGGATCGTTTTCGGGTCGGCACCATTCGGCTCTCGCCCCGCGCCCGTAATGGGGATTCTCGGGCGAGAAGTTGACCGAAAGATGCGAGAAGCTTCGGATGTGTTCCTTCTCAAGATGAGAGGGAAGCGAAATCACCTTCATGACTTTCGTCTCGGGCGTTTCATCGCCGTACCAGATCGTGCGCGACCGGGGATTCAGAAAGCTTTCGTCCGCGGCCTCAAGCATGCGCTCCGTGTCGACGATCGAATCGAATTCGGAGAGCACCGTGAGAACGGGCTTGCGGTAGGGTTTTTCAAGCGCCTCTTCCGCATGGTCCATCGTGTCGCAATAAGCGACGAGTCCCGTCATCGGGAGCGTGCGGTAGCGAAACGCGGTGGTGCCCCCGCCCGCTTCCTCGGGCGTTCGGAGCCACTCGAAAAAGAGGGACGCGAAGGGAACGAGCCCCACGAGGTTCGTGCGCACGTAGGGCGCGGGCGAAAAGAGAAGGAGACCCTCCACGTCGGGGTCTTCGGCGCCGAGCGTGACGGCGATGTTGCCGCCCGTCGAAAAGCCCGCGAGCCACACACGGTAGCCTTCCTTCTTCAGACGGTCCTTTTCGCGGCGCACGACGCTCTCCCAGGCTTCGCCCGTCGAGCGCGCGATCATGTCCTCGGGCTTCGTGCCGTGGCCGGGCAAGAGGACGGTGCGAACGAGGACGCCGTCTTCGGCCAGGCGCTTCGCCGTGTCGAGAAAGGTCCAGGGGCCTTCGCCCAGACCGTGCGCAAAGAGGACGGCCCGTCCGTCGGGGTGTTCGGGGCGCATCTCCCAGGGCGTGTTCCAGTCGATTTCCGACTGATGATCCGCCGTGGCGAAGCGCCGGTCGCGGGCGACCATCGCGCGGGTTTCCTCGACGTATTCGGCGAAACTCGCGGGCGTCTTCTCCTCGACGGCGACGGAAGGCGTGCCGCAGCCCGCGAGCGTGAAGAGGAGCGGCAGAGCGCAGGCAAGAAGGCGCGGAGCGGGAAGGGACATGGGCGTATTTTTCTTGAAAAGGATTGTTGGAAACAGTATAGAGGCGCAGTCCCCGGCAAAGATTGTTCGATTCTCTCGATCTCGGAGCGTTTCTTGCGGGATTCCGCCTCCCCTTTCGCATCACTTCGTCATGATTTTTTTGACCCGGCGGATTCTTCCGCATCCCCGAAACCGCGCGGCATTCACTATGATTTGTGCACGTTTTGTACAAAGGAAAAATAAACATCCATGCTTACCCTTCACGCCGACGTGAATGATCTCCCCGACGCACTGCGTCGACTCTGGACCGCCCGCGATTTGGGCGGGGCCTGGCGCCTCGCGCTCGAACTCCCCGACGAAGAGCAGACCGCGGCGACGCGCAGCCTTCTCGTCGCCGCCGCTTGTGACGGCGACGCCGAACAGACCGATTTCCGGCGGATCGCGGACGTTCTGGAGCGGACCCAACCCGCGGATCCGACACTTCGCGACCGCTTTCAGCTTGCGCTCGCACTGGCGCGATGCAACGCCTATCGCCGAGCCCTGGCGCTCTTTGAAGAGATTCCGCTTGACGAACTCGAGACCGACGAGGCGATCGTCGCGCGCGAGGAGATGCTGCGCCTTCGCATCGCGCTCTTTTCGCCGAAGTGTTCCGACGAAGAGTTTCTGCCCCTCTTCGAGCCCCTCATGCGGCCCGAAGCGAAGCTGCAGCGCCTCGCCGTTTTGCGTCAGCTTTACGCCGACATGGAGGTCGCCGCGCCGACGAGAAGCGAAGCCGTCAAGGAAGGCATCCGCCGTCTTCTCACGCTCACGGACGACCTCACGCCCGAAGAGCGTTGCCGGGTCCTTCGCATGCGCATCCGCATTCTCGACCGGATGGAGAGCTACATGCCCCCCGTCCTGGACGATTGTTTCCGGCTCCTTCGCGAATTTCCCGAAAGCGACGAGGCGGCCGTCACGGCTTTTGAACTCGTGCAGTGCCTCCTTTTGCCCGACAACGCCGTCAAACCCATCGGCTCGAGCTACGCCTGGGCGGGGGTGGAAACGGGTCTCTGCCCCGACTGGGCGAACGAAGACACGAAGCTCTTTTACCGCGTCGCGACGAACGTGATCGAAGGGGCTTTGAAGCGCGCACACGACACGATCGCCGCGTCCGAAAACGACTCGGGCTTTTTCCTTTTTCTTCGCGGTTGGTGCGCAATCTACCTCTTCATGGATTCGCGCGACCCCGAAGTCGGAGCCGAAGCCTACCGTTGCCTCGACTGGGAGAAGAACGCTGCACTCCGTCCCTTCCACGTCCTCCTCAAGTTCTGGCTCGTGTGTCTCACGGGCATGTGGCCCAACGACCTGGACTTTCCCGAAGAGGTGAACCTCGCGGTTCCGCCCCTGACGCCCTGTGAAGCGAAGATGTCGAAGGACGTCATGAAGTTCATGAACGATCACGTGCAGCGACATTTCCGTCAGCGTCTCGAGACGCAGACGCACCGTCAGCTCACCGAATGGCTCAAAAAGAACGCGGACGTTGCGCCCGAAGACGAGGAAAAACACTGGAACGAAAGCGGCCTGCTCCTGGTGAGCTGCCCGGGCACGCAGCACCTCCCCGCTTGGTGGGAGTGCGCCCTGCAGTTTCCGGGGTCGCTTCTCTCGCCCGCGAACACCGAGGGACTCTGGCTCGCCTTCCGTTCGGCCCTTCGCAAGAGTCCGCGCCGGCGCACCTTCCGGCCCATGAAGACATACGAACCGGCCTTCGAAGATCCCCGCGTGCACGTCTGGGGCGGCACGGCCGTCCTTCTTCCCCCGCTTTTCCGCCCCTTGTGGATGCGCTTTCACGAGCCCGCGGGCGTGACGTCCGAGTGGGCCTGGGTGCCGGAATACGACGGCCCGATCGGACTGCTTCGCAACTGGCCCGACAAGCGTCTTCGCATCACCACGGTGCTCGGCGCCGTGTCGCGGAACTTCTCGGAAGACGGTTTCGAATTGAGCCTCACGGTGGAGGACGCGCCGACCGAGTCGCTCGACCTGCGTTTCCAGAAGGTGCTCTTCGAGACGCTCGCCGCCGTGCGCGCTGACCCGAAGATTCTCGAGAAACTCGGCAGCGGCGGACTGCTTCCGGGCGACCCCTTCGCCCTCGACACGAAGGACGCGGTGCCCTCTCTCGCGGACGCGGGCTTTGTGAAGCTTCTCTTCATCGACGCCCGTGAAGCGCATACGGCCGTGTTCCTTCCGCCCCTGCACGGCTGCAATCTTCTTCGCTACGAGCTCGTGCCGCTGCGGGCGGGCGAAGCGAAGCTTCTCGAGACGCTCGGAATCGAAGGCTTTTTGAAGCTCTTCCCCTTTGAAAAGCTCGAACCCTTCTCGTTTGCGCGCGCCGACGCCGCGCTCACGACGAATCCGAGCGGCATGCGGGCTTCCTGACGCAGAAGCCTTTTCGACACGAACGGACCGCATCTCGACGACGAGTGCGGTTCGTTTTGCTTTCTCGCGGCATTTTTGGGCAAGGATTCGAAACTTTCGAAAAAGCCGGGGGCGGCGACTCGCATTACGATGAAATCACGAATAAACCTTCTTCATTCATGAGGAATTCGCCATGCAACGCCGCACACTTGCCGCCCTGATTCCCGGTGCCGCTCTGACGGCCGCCGGCGTTTCCGTCGCAAAGGAAACCAAAATGACCGCTCCCGATCTTTCCGTAACCGATCCCGATCTCGTCGCCATCCGCGAACGCTTCCTGAAAAAGGACGTTCCCGCGCACACGTCCGCCCTCACGGAACGCGAACGCTTCCTCGTGCAGATCACGACGCTCACGACCTTGTCCGAACCGCTTTCGTTGAAGCGCGTCGTCAAGGAAGCCCTCGCCGCGGGCGTGAAGCCCCTCGAAATCCGCGAGGCCGTCTATCAGCCCTTCGCCTACATCGGCTTTGCGAAGGTCGAAACGGGCGTGCTCGCCATGAACGAAGCCTTCGTCGAAGCGGGCGTGAAGCTTCCGCTCGAATCGGCCACGACCGTCACCGACGCGGACCGCTTTGAAAAGGGTCTCACGCAGCAAAAGACGATCTTCGGACCGGCCATCGACACGATGCACAAGAACGCCACCGACGACATCCGCTTCCTGCAGGTGGATGCGCTGACGGGCTGGTGCTTCGGCGACACGTACACGCGCAAGGGCCTCACCCTCGCCGAACGCGAACACCTCACCTTCGTCACCATCGCGACGCTCGGCGGGTGCGAACCGCAGCTGCGCGCCCACACGGGCGGCAACCGCGCGATGGGCGCCACGAAGCAGAAACTCATCGACACGATCGCCGCCATGGCGGGCTACATCGGCTTCCCGCGCACCTTGAACGCTCTGGCGATCGTTCAGGAGATCTACAAAGCCTGACGGCCGGAAAGTGGAGACAGCAACAAGCTCTCCTTAGGAAAGGTCGGCCGGCCCCCTTGGGGCGCCGACCTCTTTTTTCGCCGCAAAAACGGAAGAATAGAGTTCCCGAAAATAAGCGGGATCAGACGAAAATCAACGGCCGGCGTACTGTTCGTCCGTCACGGCTTCCTGCCAGACGACCACGACGCCCGGATCCTTTTCTTCGCAGATCGAGATGTGCGTCATGGCCGAGTTTTCGCTCGCGCCGTGCCAGTGCTTGACGCCCGCGGGGCAGCGGACGATGTCGCCCGCGCGGATTTCGACGCGGGGCTTGCCCCATTCCTGGGTATAGCCGACGCCGTCGGTGACGATCAGGACCTGTCCGACGGGATGATAGTGCCAGAAGGAGCGGGCGCCGGGCTGGAAGGTGACGGAACCGCCCGAGCTCTTCATGTCGCCGTAGGTGCCGTAGAGTCCCGTCACGGTGACCTTGCCCGTGAAGGTGGCGGCGGGGCCTTCGATCGTCTTCAGATCGGCCGCACGCGTCACGACCTGTTCGGTGAGGGTGTCGGCGGCCTGGGCGCCGGCGGCGAAACCGAGGGTGGCCATCATGATGCCGAGCATCGTCCATTTTGCATTGCGCGTCATTTGAAACTCCTTTTGAAATGGGAATCACGTTGATTTCCTTGACTTCCATTTTCTCGGAATCGGCAGGACGACTCTTCATCAAAAATTTCAAGTTCCTGCCGCATTCTATCGGGGGTACGCAAGGGGCTGAACCGCCCCGCTTCGCTCTCGAAATCCGCCTGAAGCATCGCACTCCGATAAGGTTTTTCGGCATTCCGGCAGCCGATTCGGACGGCAATGCAATCCGAACGCCGGGCAACAAAAAAGGGAGCCGAAGCTCCCTCTTTTGTTTCCGACGGGACGAAATTAGAGCGTCGTCGTCTTGATGAGCATTTCCTCTTCGGAAACGCCGTTTTCGAGCGCCTGCTTGAACCACTTCGGACGGCGGCCGGAACCCGACCAGGAGCCTTCGCCGAAGGGATTGGCATACTTCGCGGGCTTGACGTCGCCGCGACGCTTGTTCTGATGCTGACCCAGGTCAGCAAGCGTAATGCCGTATTCCTTCATCGCGACGAGAATTTCGTCGACGAGCTGGGCGCGAACGGATTTGGCTTCGTTCTGGAGACGTTCCATTTCTTCGTTGATTTCCTGCAGGCGGACGGCATTTTCAAAAGCCATGTGGTGAACCTCAATTAAAAAAATGCATGAAAGAGGGAGCTTTTCCCTCTTGTGAACTGTGTGAATTCTAGCAGATTTTGTACGAAACGACGAAATGTATTTTTTGACAAACATTTCCGTTCGGTCGTTCTTGAATCGCGCAATAAAAAACGAAGCGCTTTCAGGAGGAAAACGCTTCGTTTCGGCTCATCGGAATTCGATCCCGGAGGATCGAATTTCCGATTGTCCCGCCGTTACTTGGCGAGACGACGCCAGGTGTCGACCACCGTGTCCGGATTGAGCGAGATCGATTCGATGCCCTGCTCCATCAGCCAGGCGGCGAAGTCGGCGTGGTCGGACGGGCCCTGACCGCAGATGCCGACGTACTTGCCCTTGGCGCGGCAGGCCTTGATGGCCATCGCGAGGAGCGCCTTGACGGCCGGATCCCGTTCGTCGAAGGAGGCGGCGACGAGACCCGAGTCGCGGTCGAGACCGAGCGCGAGCTGCGTCATGTCGTTCGAGCCGATCGAGAAGCCGTCGAAGTATTCGAGGAACTGGTCGGCGAGGACGGCGTTGGACGGGATTTCGCACATCATGTTGAGGCGCAGGCCGTTGACGCCGCGCTTCAGACCGTGGCTTTCCATGATTTCCGTGCAACGGCGGGCTTCGTCGAGCGTACGGACGAACGGAATCATCAGTTCGACGTTGGTGAGGCCCATTTCGTCGCGCACGAACTTCATCGCGCGGCATTCCATGGCGAAGCATTCGGCGAACTGGTTGGAGATGTAGCGCGAAGCGCCGCGGAAGCCGAGCATCGGGTTTTCTTCGTCCGGTTCATAGAGCGCGCCGCCGATCAACTTGCGGTATTCGTTGCTCTTGAAGTCGGACATGCGCACGATGACCTTCTTGGGCCAGAAGGCGGCCGCGATCGTGGCGACGCCTTCGGCGATCTTGCGCTCGAAGAAGTCCTTGGGCGAAGCGTAGCCGGCCGAGAGGCGTTCGACGGCGTCGCGAAGTTCCGAGGGAACGCGCGGATAGTCGAGGATCACCTTCGGGTGGATGCCGATGTTGTTGTTGATGATGAATTCGAGACGGGCCAGACCCACGCCCTTGTTCGGGATCGACTGGAATTCGAAGGCGAGCTGCGGGTTGCCGACGTTCATCATGATCTTCACGGGGATTTCCGGAAGAGCGCCGCGGCGGACTTCTTCGACGGCCACTTCAAGGAGGCCTTCGTAGATGTTGCCCGTGTCGCCTTCGGCGCAGGAGACCGTCACCTTGTCGCCTTCGACGAGGCGTTCGGTGGCGTCGCCGCAGCCGACGACGGCGGGAATGCCGAGTTCACGCGCGATGATGGCGGCGTGGCAGGTGCGGCCGCCGCGGTTCGTGACGATGGCCGAGGCCTTCTTCATCACCGGTTCCCAGTTCGGGTCGGTCATGTCCGTGACGAGGACGTCGCCCGCCTGGACGCGGTCCATTTCGGCGGCGGATTCGATGATGCGCACCGTACCCTGACCGACCTTCTGACCAATGGCGCGGCCCTGAACGAGGAGGCGGCCCTTGCTCTTCAACGAGTAGCGCAGCTGCACGTCGGCGCCCTTCTGCTGGGACTTCACGGTTTCGGGACGGGCCTGCAGGATGTAGATCTTGCCGTCGATGCCGTCCTTGCCCCATTCGATGTCCATCGGACGACCGTAGTGCTTTTCAATGATGCGGGCGAACTTGGCGAGTTCGATCACGTCTTCGTCGGTGATCGAGAAGCTGCGGCGGGCGTCGGCGTCGACTTCGACTTCGCGCACAGAACGGCCCGAAGCGCCCGTCGTGTCGAATTCCATCTTGAGGAGCTTGCTGCCGAGCGTCTTGCGGATGATCGGATACTTGCCCGCTTCAAGCATGGGCTTGTGCACGTAGAATTCGTCGGGGTTGACGGCGCCCTGCACGACCATTTCGCCGAGGCCGTAGGAAGCCGTGATGAAGACCACCTGATCGAAGCCCGATTCGGTGTCGAGCGTGAACATCACGCCCGCGGCCCCCTTATCGGAGCGGCACATGCGCTGAACGCCCGCGGAAAGGGCGACTTCGGCGTGCGTGAAGCCCTTGTGGACGCGGTAGGAAATGGCACGGTCGTTGTAGAGCGACGCGAAGACTTCCTTCATGCGGGCGAGCACCTGATCGATGCCGACCACGTTGAGGAAGGTTTCCTGTTGGCCGGCGAACGAAGCGTCGGGCAGGTCTTCCGCGGTGGCCGAAGAGCGAACGGCCACGGAAATTTCTTCCTGGCCGTCCTTGAGCCATTCGTAGAATTCACGGATTTCGCGTTCGAGCTCGGCGGGGAACGGAGCGGCTTCGATCCAGCCGCGAATTTCGGCGCCGGCTTCGGCCAGGGCCTTCACGTCGTCGACGTCGAGCGTTTCCAGACGGGCGTGGATTCGTTCTTCAAGTCCGCTTTCCTTGAGGAAGATGCGGAAAGCTTCGGCAGTCGTGGCAAAACCGTCGGGAACGCGGATGCCGGCTTCGGTGAGCTGGCTCAGAAGTTCGCCAAGCGATGCATTCTTACCGCCAACGCGGTCCACATCGGTCATGCGAAGTTGACTAAAGGGAAAAACGTAACGACCCTGTACCATTTGTGTCCTCTTTGCCCGCACCACTCGGCTGACGGCAATACGGGCGTAGATTAAAAATACGATGAAAGCGCAGGAGGCACCCAGTCCCCCGTTGCGCTTTCAGTTTCCGAGCGGATTGTATCACAGCGCTTTCTCCGTACCCAAGGCACAAAAGCGCCTCAAAGGGTGAGAAAACGCAAGAAGGTCGACATTTTTTCGTCTCGGGCGTCTCAAACGTCCGCAAAAACGCGTAAAAATCCGCAATGTGACGGACCTGCAACAAATTTGACGACGTTAAACGTCGCTTCTTCTCGTTTTCCCTTAATCCGTTCCGTGGAGACCGCGGATTTCGGCGTCGTTTGACGCGAGCGGCGCGGGTCGGCGCCCTACAATGAAACGGTTCCCTTATTTCCTCACCGCGCCGAGGTACCGCATGGTTACGCAGCAGGTCGAACAACTCGCCCGTCAATCCTATTTCGATGCGCTCGCCGAGCTCTTCGTCGCGCCCGATCACGCCGACACCTACGATCGTCTGCGCGACGCCCTGCACGCCGTCGCCGGTCTCGCCGCCGAGGTCGGGGTCGACTGCCGCGAGCTTGAAGCCGCGCTCGAAGACCCCCTGCCCTCGCCCGAAGAGGTCGCGGCCGAGTACGGCGCGCTCTTTTCCACGGGCGAAATCCCGCTTCCGCTCTTCGAGTCCGCCTGGACCGAGGACGCCGCGACGCCCGAAGCCTGCCGCGCCGCCTACGAAAAGGCGGGGCTCGGTCTCACCGGGGACTTCGGGATGCCTTACGACCACATCACGCTCGAATTCGCCTTCCTCTCCGTCCTCGTCTTGAAGGGCGCGGAGGGCGAAGCCGAAGCCTTCTTCGCGGCCCATCCCGCCAAGTGGCTTTCCGCCCTCTCGAAGGCGCTCGTCCATCACCCCGACGCGAAGTTCTTCCGCACGGTGGGGCTGGCGCTCGCGGCGATCGTCTCGATCGAACACTGGCGGCGCGAAGACCGCAAATAACGAAAAAGGCGGCCGGAAATCCGAACCGCCTCCCGAAGAATCGACTTGGGGCTCTTTCCTTTCGAAGGAAGGAGCCCTTTCGTTTCTCAACCGAAGTACGTGAGGACCGCGAGCGTCACGAAGACCGCCGCCGCGATGCGGCGCATCCACACCATCGAAATCTTCTCGGCGATCTTTTCGCCGAGGTAGACGGCGGGCACGTTCGCGATCATCATCCCGAGCGTCGTCCCCATGATCACCCAGACGGCCTCGGACGCGTAGCGCGCCGACATGGCGATCGTGGCGATCTGGGTCTTGTCCCCCATTTCCGCGAGGAAGAAGAGCACGATGGTCGTCCAGAAGACGCCGTAGCGCTGCGCCCTCTTCTTGTATTCGTCGTCTTCGATCTTGTCGGGAATCAGAATCCACACGGCCATCGCGAGGAAGGAGACGATGAGGATCCAGCGCAGGAGTTCTTCCGAAATGAAGGTGGAGAGCGACGCGCCGAGAAGGCCCGCGAGCGCGTGGTTGAAGAGCGTCGCAAGGAGAATGCCCCAGATGATGGGCTTCGGAGCGCGAAAACGCGCGGCGAGAAAGATGGAAAGGAGCTGCGTCTTGTCGCCGATTTCGGCCGCCGCGACGACGGCGGTGGAAAGTCCCAGGGTCTCTAACATTTTTTTATTGGATGGAGAGCGTCGAGCGGCTTGGGGGTCAAAACCGTAACGGCGCACGCGCTCCGGCCGCTCTTTCGCTCTTCGAAAGATCGGAGACGTCCGCCGCAGGTCTTGCCGATGGAGGATTTCCATTGTCCGCGCCATGAAGACGGGGGTCTTTGTCTTCAAGCATGTTGACGCGGACGCCGCCGAGGGGTCGGCGGCAGGCTACTCCCCTGAGGAAGGGTGCACGGATTGTAGCGGACTTTTCGGGATCCTTGCGCCGATACGTCCTCTTTTTTCGCTTTCCCGAAAGAAGGTGTGCGAAGTCGGCCCTCTCAAACGGAAGACCTCCCGCTTCGGGGAGGTCTTCCGGACCGGGCGACGAAGGGTCCCGGGCTTATTCGACGTCGATCGGGTCGCCGATCAGATAAAAGCGCCCGCCCGCAACGTAGTGGAGCGTGCGCAGATCCTCGGGCGCCGTCTCGAACTTCCAGTGGCCGTCCTCGAAGACGCGGGGATCGGCCCAGGCGGCGACGGCTTCGCCCACGAAGAGGTCGTAGGCCTTCTCAATGTGGGCTTCCGGAATCACCTTGTAGATGACGTAGGCGGCGCAACCTTCGACAAACGGAATGTCCCAGCCGTCCATCGTGAAGAACTTCGCTCCGCTCTTTTCGAGCTTCTCGGGTTCGTCGTTCTTGCTCACCGAACCGAGGTAGAGGGTTTCACGGGCGATCGCCTTCGTGGGGAGGGCCAGCGCGAAGTAGCCGCTCTTCTCGATGAGCGGGCGCGTGTAGTGCGTGCTGTCGACGCAGGCCGTGACGCGCGAGGGTTCGATGTTGAGCGGGCACACCCAGGTGGCCGGCATCACGTCGGTCTTGCCTTCGTGGGCGGCCGAGACGAGGGCCGTGCCCCCGACGTTGAAGATGCGGTAGGCCTTGTCGAGGGCCACGGGCTTCAATTCCACCATTCTTTGACTCCTTGTTTCTTTACGTCGGGAGGGACGCCTCCCGACCGGGCACAAAGATTGTAGCCGCACAAAAGCCTTCGCAAATGCTCCAAAATCGCCCGGCATTGCCCGATTCTTCCGTTTGTTACGTGCGGGGCCTTCTTTTCTTTACCAAAAAGCGCCGTAAAGCCCCGTCGTTCAGGGCGGGGATAAAAGGCGCCCCTTCGAATTCATTTCGACGGTGTGTTCTGTTGCCGGATGTATTGCTTGATCTTTTCCAAAGGAGCTCCCCCGCAACTGGCGGCAAAGTAGGACGGCGACCATAGTTGTCCCTTGTGGTACGCCTTCTCCAATTCGGGGAATCGCTTTCTGAGCATTCGGCTCGTGACGCCCTTGAGGCTGTTCACAAGCGACGAGACCGACACCTTCGGCGGATAGCTCACCAGAAGATGAACGTGATCGCGTTCGCCGTCCAATTCCCGAAGCTCCGCGCCGAAGTCCCGGCAGACTTTTCCCGCCGTCTTCCTCATCAGTTCCAGATGCGGCGCCGTAAAGATCGACTTTCGGTACTTCGTCACAAAGACCAAATGTACATTAAGTTCGAAAACGCAATGTCTTCCAGTACGAATGCTTTCCATAATTTTGTAAGACCAAGTGGTATAATAACCACATGATCCTACGAAAAGCCTTTCAATTCAAGCTCAAGCCCGACGGAGCGACACACCGCAAACTTTCCCGGTTCTGCGGCTGTGCCCGTTTCGTGTACAACAAGGGGTTGGCTTGGAACAACGAACGGCGTTCGTCGGATCCGAACTTCAAAATCTCATACGAGAAACTTTGCGAACTTCTTCCGGAATGGAAGGCTGCCGAGGAAACGAAGTGGCTCGCCGAGTGCCACAGTCAGGTCCTTCAACAAAGCCTCAAGGACCTGATGCGCGCTTTCTCGAACTTCTTCGCGGGGCGTGCCGACTTTCCGAAGTTTCACAAGAAGTTTCACAACGAAGATTCCATCCGCTATCCGCAGGGTTTCAAAGTGGACGAGGCCCGCAGACAGATCTTCCTGCCGTGCGTCGGCTGGGTGAAGTACCGCCGCAGCCGTTTCATCGAAGGAAAGCCCAAGAACGTCACCGTCAGCCGCAAGGTTGACGGATGGTACGTCTCCGTTCAGACGGAGCGCGAAGTGCCGGATCCGGTTCACCCGAAGGCGGGCGACGAAGCCGGCATCGACATGGGCGTCGTGCGTCTCTACACCTGCTCGGACGGCACGTTCGAACAGG
>OOAH01000412.1_pt1 | contig 51504 bp, 41 predicted proteins | sample 1671801 | NCBI WGS metagenome assembly OOAH01 (sample SAMN06348194, study PRJEB24527) | human gut metagenome | biome: human gut; feature: ankylosing spondylitis patient; material: feces | host: Homo sapiens | place: China | collected 2015-10 | reverse complement strand
GGCCCCCGTCAATTCCTTTGAGTTTCAACCTTGCGGTCGTACTCCCCAGGTGGATTACTTATTGTGTTAACTGCGGCACTGAAGGGGTCAATCCTCCAACACCTAGTAATCATCGTTTACGGTGTGGACTACCAGGGTATCTAATCCTGTTTGCTACCCACACTTTCGAGCCTCAGCGTCAGTTGGTGCCCAGTAGGCCGCCTTCGCCACTGGTGTTCCTCCCGATATCTACGCATTCCACCGCTACACCGGGAATTCCGCCTACCTCTGCACTACTCAAGAAAAACAGTTTTGAAAGCAGTTTATGGGTTGAGCCCATAGATTTCACTTCCAACTTGTCTTCCCGCCTGCGCTCCCTTTACACCCAGTAATTCCGGACAACGCTTGTGACCTACGTTTTACCGCGGCTGCTGGCACGTAGTTAGCCGTCACTTCCTTGTTGGGTACCGTCATTATCTTCCCCAACAACAGGAGTTTACAATCCGAAGACCTTCTTCCTCCACGCGGCGTCGCTGCATCAGGGTTTCCCCCATTGTGCAATATCCCCCACTGCTGCCTCCCGTAGGAGTCTGGGCCGTGTCTCAGTCCCAATGTGGCCGTTCAACCTCTCAGTCCGGCTACCAATCGTCGCCTTGGTGGGCCGTTACCTCACCAACTAGCTAATTGGACGCGAGTCCATCCTAGAGCGAATAAATCCTTTTCCCTCAGTACCATGCGGTACCGTGGGCTTATGCGGTATTAGCAGTCGTTTCCAACTGTTGTCCCCCACTCCAGGGCAGGTTACTCACGCGTTACTCACCCGTTCGCCACTAAGCTAAGAAAAGCAAGCTCCTCTCAGCTCCGTTCGACTTGCATGTGTTAGGCGCGCCGCCAGCGTTCGTCCTGAGCCAGGATCAAACTCTTTATAAATGGTATTTAATCGCCATTTAAAAGCGTTAAATCTCTGTAATCACTCAGACACAATCGCTTGCGTCCTGTATGAATTACTTGTAAATTTGGAATTGATTAACGTGGGTTTCCAAACCCACGATCAAGGTTCCACAAGTTTCAGTTTTGTTCAATTTTCAAGGTCCTGCTGCGCTGTCACTTGTTCCGTAACAGCTTGTATATTATATCTCATAAAAGTTCTTTTGTCAAGAACTTTTTTCGATATTTTTTGAAGCCTTTCGGCTTCAAAAACGCCATACAAGCCGTAGCTACAAGCTTTAGCGGCTGCCCCCTCGCGAGACAGCTTGATTATTATAGCAAGGAGTACGACCTTTGTCAAGCACTTTTTTCGGTTTTTTTTGACAAAGTTTTTATTGTACTTTTGGGCAAGGTGTATATTGTGGTGTTGTGCAAATGCGACACCAAGTGTAGGGGTAAAGGGTTATACCGTAAGTTCTCTCCCCCACCCGCTTCGCCCCCTCGCAGAGGGGGCCTTTAGGGTGCTATACCGGAAACTTTGTTGATAAAGTAGCCACTCCTCAGTCCGCTGCGCGGACAGCTCCCCTATAGGGGCGCCACGGGGCGCCGGGGACGCCGCCCCCCTACATACCATAAATGAAGTTCGCGCCAAGCGGGCCGATGCTAGCATCAGCCCCTACAGAATGGGTGGTGTAAGAGGGACAGCATATAGAAAGATACTTGCGCTTTTATCTTGCAGGCTTTATACTGGTATTATTATAATGTATGGATGGTCAACTGCCATGATGAAGATTTACCGTACCCAGGACAAGCAGCTTACCCGCGTTGATGAGATCGGCGAGGGGTGCTGGGTCTGCCTGAACAGCCCGGATGAAAACGAGGCCCGTCTGGTGGCCTCTACCTTAGATATAGAGCCTGCCGACCTGATGGCCGCTACCGACCCGGAAGAGTCGGCCCGTATCAGCCTGGAGGATGGCTACACCCTCATCATCGTGGACATTCCCATCAAGGTGCCTGACTCCGGCGAAGGCATCTACACCACCATCCCGTTGGGCATCATCCTGACGCAGGAGCTGATCATCACGGTCTGCTCGGTGGACACACCTGTTATCGGCGACTTCACCGCCTGCCGGGTCAAGGGCTTTTCCACCCGCAAAAAGATGCGGTTCGTCTACCAGCTGCTCTACCGTGCGGCCTCGATGTACCAGCAGGAGCTGCGGCTCATTGACCGCCGCCGCCAGGCCATTGAGAAAAACCTGTCCGGCGACTTGAAGGACAGCGACCTGATGGAATTGCACGGCTTAGAGTCCACGTTGGTCTACTTTGCCACCAGCTTACGGGCCAATGCCACGGTTCTGGACCGCCTGACCCGCTACAAACGGCTGGAGCAGTACCCCGACGACCGCGAACTGCTGGACGACGTTATCGTTGAGATCCGCCAGGCCATCGAGATGACCAGCATCTACCGCGACGATATAAAAGGTACGCGGGAGCTGTTCAGCTCAATTTTGGACAACCGCCTGAACAACGCCATGAAATATCTGACCAGCATCACCCTGCTGATGGCCGTGCCAACCGTCATCAGCGGCCTGTACGGCATGAACGTGCGGGCGGACGGCATGCCTTTTGCCAACTCCACCGCCGGTTTCGCCATCGTGCTGGGGCTGACGCTGGCACTGTGCTTCCTGTCGGCCTGGGTGCTGCACAAAAAACACATGTTGTAAAACCAAAGCCTGCCCAAAAAAGCAGGCTTTTGCTGTAACATTTCCGCCCGCTTTCCTTATATAAAGGTATAAAGGAGGTTTAAGCATGGAGGATGCTGCCATCGTGGCCCTGTACTGGGCCCGGGACGAGCAGGCACTGGCCGAGACCGCCACTAAGTTCGGCGCGTACTGCCGCAAAATTGCCGACAATATCCTGCACAGCGCCCACGACGTGGAAGAATGTGAAAACGATACCTGGCTGGCCGCCTGGAACAGTATGCCGGATAACCGGCCCGCACGGCTGGCCCCCTACCTGGGGCGCATCACCCGCAACCTGGCGCTGGACCGCCTGGACAAAGCCACGGCCCAAAAGCGCGGCAGTGGGCAGACCTTTGCACCGCTGGACGAATTGGCCGAGTGCGTGGCCGCCCCCGGCAGTGTGGAGGATACCTTCGACGCCGCCGAGACCGGGCGGCTCATCAGCGAGTTTTTGCGCACCCTGCCCGAGGAGACCCGCAATATTTTTCTGCGGCGGTACTGGTACTGCGATGCCATCGCCGACATTGCGGCGCGTTATGGCTTGACCGAGAGCAAGGTCCGCGTGACGCTGCACCGCACCCGTGGCAAACTGGCCGCATACTTACAAAAGAAAGGGGTGGCCGTATGAACGAACGTCAGTTATTTGAGGCCATCGGCCGGGTGGACGATGACCTGATCCTGGCGGCCGACCGCCCCGCCGTGCGCCGCCGCAAGAAACCTGTATACTGGATGCCCGCGCTCTCGGTGGCCGCCTGCGCCGGGCTGCTGATGGTCGGCGTGGCCGGTTGGCGCGTCGGAAGCAGCAAGAACGACTTTATGGAAAGCGCCGCTGCTGCCGCCGAAACCGCCCCCGAAGCAGCAGCCGCCCCTGATGAACCGCTGATGAGTGCCGCCAGCCCTTACGCGGACGAGGGCAGTTCCCCCGTGGAGGGCAGCACCGACGGCACCTACAAGGCCGAGGACAGCACCGAATCCAGCATTGCCATCGCCCCGGCGCACGCCGTGATGCTGGAAGGTGTTATCTACTACGACACCTGCACGGTCAGCGGCACTGACGCCAAGGCCGCCCCCGACGGCACCATTACCTCCACCGTGGACAGTGACTCCTTCCCCACCGAAGATGGGCAATCCAACTTCGGCACCGGCTACGCCTACCGCTACGGCAGTGAGAACGGCACACTGGAGGTGCAGATCGACGGCGAATGGTGGATCTTTGCCGCCAACCAATAAGCAAACAGCATTTAGCAAAACGCCCAAAACTGCGGAATCGGTTTTGGGCGTTTTGCAGATTCAGCTACTATATCCTGCTTTTTGCTTGCAGTTTTTGGTGGTTATGCTACAATAATTTTAATCATCGCAAATACCCGCCAAAGGAAGTGCCTTATGAAAAAGTACATTATGGCGCTTGACGCCGGAACGACCTCGAACCGCTGCATCCTGTTTGACCACGACGGCAAAATTTGCAGCGTGGCCCAGAAAGAATTCACCCAGTATTTCCCCAAACCGGGCTGGGTCGAGCATGATGCCAACGAGATCTGGACCACCCAGCTGGGCGTGGCCCTCTCTGCCATGAACAAGATTGGTGCCACCGCCGAGGATATCGCCGCCATCGGCATTGCCAACCAGCGCGAGACCACCATCGTGTGGGACCGCGACACCGGCGAGCCGATCTGCCATGCCATTGTGTGGCAGTGCCGCCGCACCAGCGAATACTGCGATACGCTGAAAGCCGAAGGCTACACCGAGATGATCCGGGAAAAGACCGGTCTGATCATTGATGCTTACTTCTCCGCCACCAAATTAAAGTGGATCCTGGACAACGTAGAGGGTGCGCGGGAAAAGGCCGAGGCCGGGCAGCTGATGTTCGGCACCGTGGAGACCTGGCTGATCTGGAAGCTGACCTGCGGCAAGGTGCATGTGACCGACTACTCCAACGCCAGCCGGACGATGCTGTTCAACATCCACACGCTGGATTGGGACGACGACATCCTGAAGCTGCTGGACATCCCCCGCAGCGTGCTGCCCAAGCCCGTTTCCAACAGCGAATTTTACGAGTATGCTGACCCGATGCACTTCTGCGGCGCCATCAAAATCGCCGGTGCAGCAGGCGACCAGCAGGCCGCGCTGTTCGGCCAGACCTGCTTTAACAAGGGCGAGGCCAAAAACACCTACGGCACCGGCGGCTTTTTGCTGATGAACACCGGCGACCACCCCGTGCGCAGCAAAAACGGTCTGCTGACTACCATCGCCTGGGGGCTGAACGGCCAGGTGAACTATGCGCTGGAAGGTTCCATTTTCGTCGCCGGTGCAGCCATTCAATGGCTTCGGGACGAGCTGAAGATTTTGGAGGACAGCCGCGACTCCGAGTACATGGCCCGCAAGGTGCCGGACACCAACGGCTGCTACGTGGTGCCCGCCTTCACCGGTCTGGGCGCCCCCCACTGGGACCAGTACGCCCGCGGCACCATCGTAGGCCTGACCCGCGGCTGCAACAAAAACCATATCATCCGCGCCACGCTGGACAGCCTGTGCTATCAGGTCAACGACGTGCTGGACGCCATGAGTGCTGACTCCGGCATCCGCCTGTCCACGCTGAAAGTGGACGGCGGCGCGGCAGCCAACAACTACCTGCTGCAGACCCAGGCCGACATCAGCAACGCGCCGGTGGAGCGGCCTTCCTCGGTGGAGACCACCGCCCTGGGTGCGGCGTACCTGGCAGGTCTGGCCGTCGGCTTCTGGTCCGGGCCGGAGGAACTGGCGAAAAAACACGCTATCGACAAAATGTTTGTGCCTGACATCTCCGAGGAAGAGCGCCGCAAGCGGCTGCGCGGCTGGCACAAGGCCGTGCGCTGCGCCTACAACTGGGCGCGGGACGACGACGAGGACGAATAATGCACACCCCATGGCTGCCCCTTTTGCCAGGAGCAGCCATTTTTCTATTGAAAAAGCAGCCTTATAATGTTATTATAAAATGAATGGTTGTATCCCTGTAACCGACAGCCTGGACAACGGAGGTCCTGCATGCATTATCACAAATCCAAATTTCTGCGGTTTGCAAACGCCGCTTTCGAGTTTCTGCTGCTGATCCTTACTTTCATCTTTGCCGGCTGGCTGCGCAGCTACACACCCATGGGCAGCCAGTTCTTTATGTGGGACATCTGGACGTTCCTGCCCATTTCGGCCCTGTATGCACTGGTGATCGTAGGCTGTAACGCCGTGCTGGGCAGCTACCGCACACTGCACCTGCGCAACAGCATCAAGCAGCTTTTTCTTATCGCGCTGACCAGCCTGATGGGCCTGGCGCTGATGGCTACTGCATTTTACGTGTTCCGCGTCAGCCAGCTTTCCCGCCTGCTGCTGGTATATTATTACCTGCTGTCGGTCATTATGATCTACCTCAAGCGGCTGGTGTTTGACAGGCTGGCGGATGCTTACGTGCGTAAGCACGACATCGTGCCCCGGGCGCTGCTCATCGGCGGCGGGCAGCTGGCCCACCGCTTCTTCCGCGATGTGATCGAGGGCCGCGGAAGCACCGCCATGCAGTATGTGGGCTACCTGGACGCCGCCCCCCGCGAAGGTCTGCCCGCTTATCTGGGTACCGTGGACAGCCTGTACGAACTGCTGCAGACCCACAAGGTCGATATGATCGTACTGGCCCAGGATGTGCAGGATGTAGCTACTACCCAGCGCATTATGATGCTGGCCGACAACTTCCACCTGCGGGTAGCCGCAGTGCCGGTGTACAATGATTACGTCAGCACCCGCACCGAGATCAGCACCCTGGGCGGCATGCGGTTCGTGGACCTGCGCCTGCTGAACACCTGCGAGATCATGGGCGTAAATATTGTTGTCACCGACATGGAAAAGACCGTCCGTCTACTGGAGGAAAAGCTGGAGGATTGGCGCGGCAAATACATCTGCGTGGCCAACGTCCACACCACTGTGACCGCCCACGACGACCCCACCTACCAGGCCGTGCAGAACGGCGCCGTGATGGCCCTGCCGGACGGCGGCCCGCTGTCCAAATTCAGCCGCGAGCAGGGCTATGTGGACGCCGCCCGCGTGACCGGCCCCGACCTGATGAAAGAGATGCTGAAAGAGAGCGCGGGCAAGCACTACCGTCACTATTTCTACGGCTCTACGCAGGAAACGCTGGATATTTTAAAAGCAACTATTGAGAAGAATTACCCCGGCGCGGTGATTGCCGGCATGTACTCGCCGCCGTTCCGTCCCCTCACGCCTGAGGAGGACGCCGCCGTCATCCGCCGCATCAACGAGACCAAGCCGGATTTCGTCTGGGTCGGCCTGGGTGCCCCCAAGCAGGAGCGCTGGATGGCCGCCCACGAGGACAAGGTACAGGCCGTGATGGTGGGTGTGGGTGCCGCTTTCGACTACGAAGCCGGCAACATCCGCCGCGCCCCCATGTGGATGCAGCGCCACAACCTGGAATGGCTGTACCGCCTGATGCAGGACCCCAAGCGCCTGTTTAAGCGCTACCTGACCACCAACATCAAATACCTGTGGTGGACCTGGAAACAATGACCCTATCGCCATCGCACACCGCGGTGGCGTTTTTTGTCCCACACAAAAGCCGCCCTCTGCGAGACAGCCTCCCCCGATACGGGGGAGGTGGCGCGAAGCGTCAGAAGGGGAGCGGTGGCTGCGCGACAGCGCAGACGGAGGGAGAGAGACTTCGATAAAGCTCTCATTCAGGATTGCAGAAAGTTTTTCTCTAAGGAGTTTGTATAAATGAAACGACTCGTCATCGGTCTGCTGGCCCACGTGGACAGCGGCAAAACCACCCTGGCCGAGGGCCTGCTCTACCGTGCCGGTGTGCTGCGCAAGCTGGGCCGGGTGGACCATAAGGATGCCTTTCTGGACACCGACGCCCAGGAGCGCGCCCGGGGCATTACCATTTTCTCCAAGCAGGCCATGCTGACGCTGCCTGCCCTGCCGGACGCCGAGGAGACCACCCTGACCCTGCTGGACACCCCCGGCCACGTGGATTTTTCCGCCGAGGCCGAGCGCGCTTTGCAAGTGCTGGATTACGCGGTGCTGGTCATCAGCGGCACCGACGGCGTGCAGGCCCACACCGAAACGCTGTGGAAGCTGCTGGCACGTTACCGCGTACCTACCTTTATCTTCGTCAACAAGATGGACCTGCCCGGGGCGGATGCCGCCGTGCGCCTACGGGAGCTGCGTGGGCGGTTCGGGGATGGCTGTGTGGATTTCACCACCGCGCCGGACCCCGAGGCCCTGGCCCTGTGCAGCGAACCACTGATGGAGGAAGTGCTGGCCGGCGGTATTCCCAGCCGCGAGACTCTGCTGATGGCTATTGCGCGGCGGCAGGTGTTCCCCTGCTTTTTTGGCGCAGCCTTACGGCTGGACGGCCTGGATGGCCTGCTGCATGGTCTGCAATCCCTGACCCGGATGCCCCCCGCCTGGGGCGAATTCGGCGCACGGGTGTTCAAAGTCAGCGAGGATGCCGGCACCCGCCTGAGCTGGCTGAAAGTAACCGGCGGCGTGCTGCACGTAAAAGATACGCTGCCGGGCGGCGAAAAGGCCGACACCCTTCGCCTGTACAGCGGCGGCAAGTTCCGGCTGGTCAGCGAGTGCCTGCCCGGCACCGTGGTGGCCGTGACCGGCCCCGCCAACACCCGCCCCGGCCAAGGCCTGGGGGCCGAGGCCGACGCCAGCGCCCCACTGCTGGAGCCGGTGCTGAACTACCGGGTGGATTGCCCCGACGCCGACCCCCACACCGTGTTAAAAGCGCTGCAAACCCTGGAGGACGAGGACCCGCAGCTGCATGTGGCCTGGCGCGCCGATCTGGCCGAGGTGCATGTGCAGCTGATGGGCGAAGTGCAGCTGGAAATTTTGCAGAACATCCTGCAGGAGCGGTTCAAGCTGACCGTCACCTTCAGCGAGGGCGGCATTTTGTACAAAGAGACCCTCACCGCTGCCGTCGAGGGCATCGGCCACTACGAGCCTCTGCGCCATTATGCCGAGGTTCACCTGCTGCTGGAGCCCGGCCTCCGGGGCAGCGGCGTGCAGCTGGCGGCGGACTGCCCGCCGGATAGTCTGGCCGAAAACTGGCAGCGCCTGGTGCTGACCCATCTGGCCGAGCGCACCCATCCCGGCGTGCTGATCGGTGCGCCGCTGACCGATGTGAAGATCACGCTCGCTGCAGGCCGCGCCCACCAAAAACACACCGAGGGCGGGGACTTCCGCCAGGCCACCTACCGCGCCGTGCGCCAGGGCCTGCGGATGGCCGAAGCCAAAAACACCGTGCAATTGTTGGAGCCGTGGTATGAGTTCACGCTGGAGCTGCCCGCCGATTGCCTGGGCCGCGCCATGGCCGATGTGCAGCGGATGTGCGGCAGCTTTGAGCCTCCCCTCGCCCAGGGCGACACCGTGACCCTGACCGGCCGCCTGCCGGTAGCCACTGCCCGGGGCTATGCCCGGGAAATTGCCGCCTACACCCACGGCCTGGGCCGCTGGTCTGTGCTGCCCGCCGGGTACGATGCCTGCCACAACGCCGACGAAGTGCTGGCTGACTTTGGCTACGACCCGGACGCCGACGTGGAGAACCCGGCCGACTCGGTCTTTTGCAGCCACGGCGCGGGGTATCTCGTCCGCTGGGATGAGGTACCTGCCAAGGCCCATGTGGACAGCGGGCTTGCCCGCCGCCTGGACAGCCCCGCCGGGGTGGACGCCGATGCCGCCGATGAGGACGAGGAAGTACAGGCCAACAACGCCCGCCGCCGCGCGGCCGCCTACCGGGGCACGCTGGAGCAGGACAAGGAACTGCTGGCGATTTTTGAGCGCACCTATGGCAAGATCAAGCGCCGTGGCCAGCCCGCCGGGGCGGATAACGACGGCAAAGCCGCCCGCACCGCCATGCACACCCGCCCGGCCCCGGTGGTGACTTCTTCCTCCCCTGCCAAGCCCCAGCCCACCGGGCCGGACTACCTGCTGGTGGACGGCTACAACGTGATTTTTGCCTGGGATGAATTGCGCAAAATGGCCGAGACGAACCTGGATGCCGCCCGCCGCCGCCTGATGGACATTTTGTGCAACTACGCCGGGTACAAGCGCTGCGTGCCCATCTTAGTATTTGACGCTTACAAAGTACGCGGCGGCACGCGGGAAGTAGAAAAGCACCACAACCTGTACGTAGTCTACACCCAGGAGGCCGAGACCGCCGACATGTACATCGAGCGCACCACCCACGAGCTGGCCAAGGACCACCGCACCCGCGTGGTGAGCAGCGACGGTGCCGAGCAGATCATCGTGCTGGGCAACGGTGCCCTGCGCGTCTCCGCCCGCGCTTTCGCCGAGGAAGTAGCCGCAGTAGAAAAGGAAATACGAGAGTTTTTGCAGAATTGACGCACCGCTTAAAGGCTCCCTTGTGCAAAGGGATATGTCACCGACGGCGACTGAGGGATCGTTCCGTTTACCTGGCAAGTCGGTTTGCCCCGCAAGGTCACAATCCCCCAGTCTGCGCTTGCGCGCAGGCAGCCCCCTTACACAAGGGGGCCTTTTTGTTTGCACTATTTCTCATTTAGAAATGATTTTGAAAAACGCCTGTGCTATACTGGTGTCAAATCCAAAGGAAGGAGATGCCCGCCATGCGGCCTATCTTAATTGTCGAGGACGAGCCCGCCATTGCCGACTTAATTGAAATGACGCTGGAACCCCTGGGCCAGCCGCTCATCAAGGCACACACCGGCAACGAAGCCGCCAACCTGCTGGAGTCCACGCTGTTCGACCTTATTCTGCTGGACGTGATGCTGCCCGGCGTGGACGGCTTTACCCTGATGGACTACATTGCCCCTACGGGCACGCCGGTCATCTTTTTAACGGCCAAAGCCACGGTGGAGGACCGGGTGCGCGGGCTGCGGCTGGGCGCGTATGACTACATCGTCAAGCCCTTTGCCCCGCCGGAGCTGCTGGCCCGGGTGGAAGGCCTGCTGCGCCATACCGGCCGCCGGGCCGCCACACTGCAAGCTTTCGATGCCGTCATCGACCCGGACAACCACATCGTCACCCAAAACGGCACCCGCGTAGAGCTGACGCCCCGGGAGTTTGATCTGCTGCTGGCCCTTGTCCGTGCCCGGGGGCAGCTGCTCTACCGCGAGGCCCTGTATGAGCGAGTCTGGGGCCTGGACAGCAATGCCGGGCCGCGCACGGTAGACATCCACATCCACCGCCTGCGCAAAAAACTGCACTGGGATCATAAGATCGTGACCGTACCCAAAGTAGGGTACAAGTTATTGCCGTAACCTCTAAAAGGCCCCCCAGAGGGGGCCATCAAAGCCCTCTGCCACCTTAGAAAGGAGGCCCCCATGAAACGCTCCCTCGCCCTTGCTGTCTGCGGCTTTTCGCTGGTGCTGGCACTGGTGGGCGGGTGGCTGGCGGACCGCCAGTTCACCGCCGCGCTGGATACCCTGGCCGATCAGGCTGTACTGCAGCACCAGCGCAATCTGTTCGGCTATGCCGATACTTTGCAGGAGGTCAATGCCGATGATTCCCCGCACATGATTCTGGCGGACGACAGCGGCACCCGCTATGTCAACGCCAGTGATAAAGCCTTTGCCGGGCAGCTGTATTTTGACCGCCAGCGGCTGATCGTGGGGTCGGTCCCCTGCACCTTTGCCCTGCTGGACCAGACCGGCCGGGTCATCTACTCCAAGCTGCCCGACACCATCCCCGAAAGTGAATTGGCTGCACTGAAAGACGCCGACACAACCACGATGCGCCTTTGCGGGCAAACATTGCTGCTCTGCGATCAAGTCGCCGGGGCCAGCGGTCAGCGCGTCTGGGTCTGGATGGTCACAGCGCTGGATGCCGGTTCAGCCTACGCCGCCCGCACCACCACGCTGCGCCAGTGGTTCTTATTGCAGGCCGTTCTGACGCTGGCGGCACTGTTGATGGTCCACCACACCACTGCCCTGCAGCAGCTGAACGACCGCCAAAGCCGCTTTGTGGCCGACCTGACCCATGAGCTGAAAACGCCCCTGACCAGCATGATCGGCTACGCCGACTTACTGCGCGGCGGCGAACTGCCGCCCGAAAACCAGCGCCGCGCCGCCGATGCCATCTACCATGAATCCACCCGGCTGGAAAGCCTGAGCCAACAGCTGCTCAGCCTGCAGGACCTGCGGCAGGAAGCCCTGACCCTGACCGCCGTGCCGGTGGCCGCAGCCTTTGAGGATGTGGCCCGCAGCCTGCCCGATTGCCCCGTGACCCTCGAAAAGACCTGCCCAGAGGACGCCGCCGTGCGGGCCGACCGGGTACTGCTGGCAGACCTGCTGCGTAACCTTGTGTTGAACGCCGCCCACGCCAGCGCACCGGGCAGCACGGTTACGCTGCGTTGCCTGCCCGCCGAGGACCGCTGGCGATTGGAAGTAACCGATACCGGCTGCGGCATCCCGCCCGAGGCCCTGCCCCACCTGACCGAGCCGTTCTACCGGGTGGACAAGGCCCGGGCCCGGGCCAACGGCGGCAGCGGCGTGGGGCTGGCCCTTTGCGCCGACATTGCCGCCGCCTTTGGCGCCAAGCTGGAATTTACCAGCACCGTGGGCGAAGGCACCACCGTCGCCCTGACCCTGCCCAAGGAGGTGTACGCCCATGAAGAAGCTGACGATTGACCCCCGTTTTTGGCTGACGGCCGCCTTTTGCGCCGCCCTGTTGGCTGTGCCGCCGCTGCTGACCCAGGCGCGGGACCGGCAGGCCGACACCACGGCCCTCACCCGCCCTGCCGTAGCCGGTGTAATGACCGATGAAGAGCGGCTGGACCCCACCATAAGTGCCCTCTATAGTCAGAAGATTTTGAGTGCATCCAATAATTTTCTGGTCGGTGAGGGAAATTCCCAAAAGTATTCACGAATGTCTGGCAAGCTGCGGCAGGCGAACCGCCGTGGTCTGCTGAGCGATGAACAGCTGAACGCACTTCTCGCCTTGGTCGATGTCACGGAAGCCGCTGAAACTGCTGAACGAGGCGACTATCATTATACTGGTCTGCATACCTGTATTTTTTACTCTGATGCGGCCGGTGTAGAGCAACTGCAACTGACCTATTGCAGTGCCACGCCGGAGGAAGTTGCCTCACCAGAGAACGCTCTTACACTGGACGCCACCATCTTTATCAGTTACCTGCCCAACAATGGCCCCATCCTGAGCATGACGATCTCCTACGATGACCTGCCCGAAAGCACCGTTGACCTCGAGACCCTGCAAGACCGCTTCTGCGACCAATTGAAGCTGACAGTTCCCGGTGAATGGACTGACATCGGCGGCGGCCAGCGCAATTATTCGTCCAGTGATCTGGTCACTCTCGTGGACGCCTGCACCGCCACCAATCGAGGTGTTATGATGTCGGCTTTTCTCAATCCCTTTGTCTAAGAGTAAAAGAATAAAGCAGATACAAAAAGGCCCGTCGTGTTTCCACGGCGGGCCTTTGAATTATGCGGTTTTACAGGTTATCAGACAATACCCTGGCTCATCATAGCGGAGGCGATCTTCTCGAAACCGGCGATGTTGGCACCGGCGACCAGGTTGCCCTTCATGCCGTACTTTTCGGCAGTGGCGGCAGCACTGTGATAGATGTTGACCATGATGTTGTGCAGGCGCTCATCCACTTCCTCGAAGGTCCAGGACAGGCGCAGGCTGTTCTGGCTCATCTCCAGGCCGGAGGTAGCAACACCACCGGCGTTGGAAGCCTTGGCGGGGGCAAACAGGATGCCGTGGCTCTGCAGGTAAGCAATTGCCTCGGGGGTAGAAGGCATGTTGGCACCCTCGGCTACTGCATAGCAGCCGTTGGCAACCAGAGCCTTGGCACCGGCCAGGGGCAGTTCGTTCTGGGTGGCGCAAGGCAGGGCGATGTCGCAGGGGACGGTCCAGATGCCCTGGCTGCCCTCGACATACTTAGCGGTGGGGACATAGTCCAGGTAGGTCTTGATGCGGGCACGCTTGACCTCTTTGATTTCCTTCATGACCTTGTAGTCAATGCCATTCTCGTCCACGATGTAACCGTTGGAGTCAGACATGGCAATGACCTTGCCGCCCAGCTGGGTAGCCTTCTGGTTGGCGTAGATGGCCACGTTGCCGGAGCCGGAGATGACCACGCGCTGGCCCTCGAAGCTCTTGCCGGCGTCAGCCAGCATTTCCTTGGCAAAGTAGCACAGGCCGTAGCCGGTAGCCTCGGTACGGGCGAGAGAACCGCCGAAGGGGATGCCCTTGCCAGTCAGCACGCCGGTGTACTCGTTCTCCAGGCGCTTATACTGGCCAAACAGGTAGCCGACCTCACGGCCGCCAACACCAATATCACCGGCGGGCACGTCGGTGTCGGGGCCGATGTGGCGGTACAGCTCGGTCATAAAGCTCTGGCAGAAACGCATGACCTCGGCATCAGACTTGCCGTGGGGGTCAAAGTCAGCGCCGCCTTTGCCGCCGCCCATGGGCAGGCTGGTCAGGCTGTTCTTGAAGCACTGCTCAAAGCCCAGGAACTTCAGGATAGACAGGTTGACAGAAGGATGGAAACGCAGGCCGCCCTTGTAGGGACCGATGGCAGAGTTGAACTGCACACGGTAACCGCGGTTGACCTGAACCTTGCCCTCGTCATCGACCCAGGGCACACGGAACATGATGATACGCTCGGGCTCGACAAGGCGCTCGATCAGGCCGGCCTTCTCGTACTCGGGGTGGGCAGCCACAACGGGCTCCAGGCTCTCGAGGACTTCCTCAACAGCCTGCAGGAATTCTTTCTGTTCGGGGTTACGCTTAGCCAGGTCGTCATAGACGCGCTGGAGATACGGATTGGTAAATGCCATAGTGGTAACACTCCTTTATATAATTCTTTCACCGAGTTTATAGTATCACCATGTGCATAATTTTGCAAGGTTTTTGCAGGCATTTTTAAAAAAATTGTTTGCAGCAGATGCCCGTGTGTTTACCGCAGAACGACAGACTTTATTTTCTTAATCCCACATCTGCACAGGAGTATAATTTTCGCCGCCGTTCCAAAATTCCTGCGGGTCGATGAAGCCGTAATCGCAGCGGTCGTTATGCGTATTGCTATGGGGTTTATACCCTACCATCCAACGGCCGTCGTTGGTCTGGGCCATCAGGCTTACGCCCATGTACATGCCGTCCCGGTACTGGGTCTGGGTCATGGTGTGCATTTCGCCGGTATCCAGGTCAATTAAATAATTGATCTCGCCATTGCCGGTATAATCCTGGGCCCAGATCCAGCCGCGCTCCTCGCTGCCAAACATCGGCATAAAGCCATTGTCTGTGGAGGGCAGATACAGGTTCATGGGCAGCGTATCGATCAGCACCGTGTGCTGGTGGTCTTTGCTGTAGTAGCTCAGGCTGTAGCTGGTGCCGTACTCGCTGCGTTCCTGGGGGTTATCCTGCACATAGACGCGGTCGTTGTATATTTTTACATAGATCGTACTACCGTCAAGGCGTTCCGTCTCGCAGATCTTTTCCCGCTGCATGGTCGCGGGGTCCAGCCAGACAAGCTCGCTCCGAGCGTTCTGCAGGGCGGCATTATAGGCTTCGCGGTCGTTATAGTCCGGCAGCGGGGCATCTGTCAGCAGGCGCGAGGTCAAAAAGCGGTGTCCGTTCACGCCCCGCACCTGTTCACCCAGATTCAGTGGGAGGGTGCTCCATTCGCCGGTGGTCAGGTCCAGCCGGAGGATGCGGCTGTTGTTTGCGTCAGAATATTCTTTTGCGTACAGCGCATTCTCATCACAGTAAGCAAAGTAACCGCTGCCCAGCAGGGACGGGTCAAAGGTCAGCACCGTTTCGCGGGCGGTCAGATCGTCGTTCAGCTTTTCGATGCTGGAGGGGCGGCTGCTCAGCTCATAGTTATGGCGGCAGTAGTCGATGTAGGCTTCCTCATCGGCAAAATTTTTCACATTGCCCTGCTCGAAATCATCCCGGCACGCTTTTTCCACCTGCTCCCAGGGGGAAGTATCATCCAGCCCCGCGTAAGACAGGTAGATGCCGCTTGGCATCACCAGCAGGTCGGTGCGTGCCCAATCCTCCAGCCAGGCGGGACAGGCGGCATTGTCATGGGTGCAGCCGGGCACATTGCACAGCACGGTTTGCTGGGCGGTGGCGTAGTCGGTCTTCAGCAGCAGGGCGTGCATGCTTTCCTGGTCATTTTCATCATCCAGCCGTGCAATCTCATAATAGGCGTCGCCTGTGTTCCAGCCCCAGTAGCCGCCGCAGGTGTTGGGGACCTCGCTCAGGTTGCCCACAGTAAATCCGACCGGCTGGGCAGCGGCTTCTTCGGTCTCCGTCGTAGTCATCTCGGCGGTCTCGGCGGTCTCGGCGGCAGGCAGTGCATCCGCCGGGGCGGCGGCACAGCCGGTCAGGGCCAGGGCGGCCAGCAAAAAGCTCCACATTTTACGCATCGGGGTTTGCCTCCTTTTCCAAGTTCGTTGTGTTATCCTGCATGCGCAGCGGCAGGTTCGCCTCGGCGCACAGCGAAAGTTCAATGCTGACATACCAGCGGTCCGACGTAGCGCCGCTGTAGGTAAAGTAATCATTGACGGTGTAGGCGCCCGACGCAGCGGCCACCAGCGCCTGTCCGTTCAGGCTGTAGATGGCCCGGGGGTAGGTCAGGTCCTCCCGCCAGGTCCAATCCCCCAGGCTGGTCAGCCCGGCCTGGTCGGCAAAGGCGCGCAAGGCGGCTTCCTTGGGCAGAGACTCCGGGTCGTGGGCGGCGGCAGAATCCGCCGGGGTGGACAGCCAAAAAGAATACACCTGCCCGGTGCGGCTGTCCATTTTCAGGGCCATCAGGGTGGTGGGCACGCCGTTTTGCACAGCAAACCGCTTAAAGGTCACAAGGCCCAGGCTGTCGACGCTGTAATAGGGCACGGTCAGGCTGTATTGTCTCTCATCGTAGGTCGTCAGGGTGGTCTCCTCGGTGCTGTACCAATCGGCGGCATAGTCGGCCCACGCCTGAGAGATCGCCCCGGCATCGGCCAGGCTTTGCAGGGCGGTGTTCACGGTATCCACATAGTCCCAGCCGTTTGTCATATCGGTCAGGTCGTTGGCCTGATTGTTGTAGTAGATCAACGGCTTGCGCTCCTGCCCGGTATCGCCGGGCTGGAAGGTGTATTTGCTTTGGGTCAGCTGCCGGGCGCTGAGCTGCCGCAGCAGGTAGTAGTCGTCCGCCGTGGGGGTGGGCGCCGTGTAGGGGTCGGCCACGGCCTGGCTGTGCCCCAGGCTGGCGGCATCCACTACCGAGAGGAACACCGCCGGGGCGGCGGCGCAGACCAGCACCACCGCCGCGCAGAGGGCCGCCGCAAGGCGGGGGTTCTTCCACAGTTTCATGGCTGCACCTCCTTGGGCAGGGTAACGGTAACGGCGGTGCCCACGCCCACCTGGCTGCTGATTTGCAGCGTCCCGCCATGCACGGCGGCAATGCGCTGGCAAAGGGCCAGGCCCATGCCGCTGCCGCCCTGCTTGCGGGCGCGGGATTTATCCACCATGTAAAACGGCTCGGTCACGCGGGCCAGCTTATCCGCCGGGATGCCGCAGCCGTGGTCCTGTACGGTCAGCGCCACGGTGTCCCCCGCATCGGCCAGCAGCACCGTGACGGGCATTCCTGCCGGGCTGGCCTTGGCGGCATTTTGCACCAGGTTGCACAGCAGGTCCAGCAGCAAGTCCGCATCGCCGTGTACCACAGCCCCGCCCTGGGGCGTCAGCAGCGGCACCTGGGGGCAGGCCATCCGCAGCCGCGGCCACAGGTCGGTCAGGTCCACAGGGGCAAGCTCCAGCCGTTCATCGCTCAATGAAAGCAGCGACAGCAGCTTGTAGCTCAGCGCCTCCAGGCGGCGGCTCTCGTGGTAGATGGCCCCGGCGGCCTCGTGCTGCTCGGCGGGGTCTATCTGCAAGGTGCGCAGCATATCGGCGTAGCCGATGATCGAGGTCATCGGCGTCTTCAGCTCGTGGGCGAACGCGCCCATAAAGTCCTCCCGCCGCTGGACATCCACCTGCAGATCCGCGATTTTTTCCTGCACAGCGTCGGCCATTTTGTCAAAGCTCTGGCTGACGTTTTCCAGCTCGTCGCCGGTATGCAGGGCGGTGCGGCGGTCGTAGTCGCCGCCTGCGATCTCCGCGCTGGCGGCCTGCAAAATTTGCAGCGGGCGGGTCATCTGGCGGGCCAGCAGTGCTGTGACCAGGGCAGCCGCCGCCAGCACCACAGCCTCCAGCCCCAAAAAGCGCCGCACCGCCGCGTTGCGGGATGTATACAGCGCGGTCAGGTCGTAGGCCGTCACAATGCGGTAGCCGCCCTGCAGCTCGCTGGCAAACAGGGCGTAGGTACCCCCGCCGGACCGCACCGTCGTCATGGTGCCGTCCGCCAGCGGGGCGTTTACGTCTACCGGGATGTTGCTGCTGACCAGCTTCTCCCCCTGCCACAGGGCGGCAGACTGCTGGTGCAGGGCCAGCCGCGCGGCCGCCACGGCGCCGTCCATCTCCAGCCCGCGGCGCTGGCGGTCCAGCAGGTCGGTCTGCACGTCGGTGCAGATCTGGCTGTGCAGGGCGGCGTCAGCGGTCAGAACGGTACGGCGCTGCACGGCAAAATCGCTGTACAGCAGCCAGCACCCGCCCAGCCCAAAGGATGCACTAAACACCAGCACCAGCAGGCAGATCATCTTGTGGGCAAATTTCATCATGTACCTCCCGGCCCCGCAGTGGGGCGGTCGTCGGGCCTCATTCTTGCTTTAACCGGTAGCCGATCTGGTAAACGGTCTCGATCTTATCGCCCCAGTTCAGCTTTTTGCGCAATCTGGTAATATAGGTATCCACCGCGCGGGTGGTCTCGGCGTCGCCGCCCCAGGCGCGCTCCATCAGGGTATCGCGGTAAATGGCAGCCCCGCGGTTGCGCATCAGCTGCTCCAGCAGGGCAAACTCCCGCGGGGTCAGCTCCACGGGCTGGCCGTGCTGCAAAACCATGTGGGCGGCGCTGTCCAGCGTCACATCAAAGGCCTGCAGCTGGTGGCCGCCCTTGCCGGCGCGGCGCAGCACCATCTCCATGCGGGCCATCAGCTCGTCCATGGCAAAGGGTTTTACAATGTAATCATCCGCACCCAGCCGCAGGCCCAGCACGCGGTCCTTCACGGCGGCCTTGGCGGTCAAAAATATCACGGGCACACCCTGGGGGCGCAGGTAATCCAGCAGGGCGTAGCCGTCCAGGCCGGGCAGCATGATGTCCAGCAGGGCCAGGTCGTAGTCGTTTTTCTCGATCAGATCGGCGGCGGTCAGGCCGTCGGGCGCCAGGGTGCATACGTACCCGGCGCGGGTCAGGTTCATTTCCAGCAGGCGGGCGATGGGCCGCTCGTCCTCAGCGATCAGCACTTTTGTCATGTTTATCCCCTTTCCACCCCCAGTGTAGCGGGCAGTTGTGTACGACTTGTTACAATTCGGCTTTTTCCCTTTATTTTACCATGTTTTGTGTGCTATAATGAACAATATTCCAAAAAAAGGAGCGTTATTTCTATGTCCGTTCAGCAAAAGGCGGGTGTGGTGCTGCCGGCGGCGTGTGCCGTGGCGGCCAGCTTTGACCCTGCCCTGGCACGCAGCGTGGGCGCGGCGCAGGGGCAGACGGAGGTCGACCCCAACATCAAGCGCAGCCCGCTGTGCGGCCGCAATTTTGCCATGTTCAGCGAGGACCCGCACCTGACCGCCGCGCTGGCGGCAGCGGTTGTGAGCGGCGCGCAAAATGCCGTAGTGGGGCCGCTGCTGTGCTGCAGCCAGGTCACCGACGCCCCGGACCGCCGCGTAGATGAGCGCACACTGCAGGAGATCTACCTGCCGCCCGCCGCAGCGGCCCTGCAGGCCGGGCCGCAGGGGGTGCGGTACGGCAGCGGCACGCTGAACGGCGTACCCCTGGCCGAGGCCGCCGCCGCGCTTTTGCCACAGCCCGCCGCCAAAACCAACGATACACCGTCTACCGCACCCACCCACGCGCTGGCGGTGCAGCTGGCCGCGCAGTGCGGCGTGCTGGTGCAGAATTTGGGCGCACTGCCGCTCAAAGCCGGGCAGCGGGTGGCGTACATCGGCGCGTTTGCCGAGACCCCGCGCTATTATGGCGAGGGTCAGCCCACCCCTGCGGCCATCGGTGCGCTGGACGCCGCGCTGCTGAAAGGTCGCCGCGTGGGGTATGTGAAGGGCTTTCCCGCCAACAGGGACGAGCGGGACGAGGGCGAATTCCTGCGGGCGGTATCGGCGGCGGAGCACGCCGATGTAGCCGTAGTGTTTGCGGGCCTGCCGGAAAGCTTCGTCAGCCCCGATGCCGACCGCCGCACCCTGCGCCTGCCGGACTGCCAGAACAACCTGATTGCCCGCATTGCCGCCGTGCAGAAAAACACCGTGGTGGTGCTGCATACCGGTACCCCCGTAGAGTGCCCGTGGGCGGGGGATGTTTCGGCGGTGCTATGTATGTATTTGGCGGGCGAGGGCGTAGGCGAAGCCACCGACGCCCTGCTGTGGGGGGACGCCAACCCCAGCGGCCGCCTGCCCGAGACCTGGCCCCTGCGGCTGGAGGACACGCCCTGCTACCTGGACTACCCCGGTGACGGCCGCACGGCCGACTACCGGGAGGGCGTATACGTGGGTTACCGCTGGTACGATGCCCGCCGTATGCCGGTGCGCTGGCCCTTTGGCCACGGCATGAGCTACACCGGGTTTGTGTACCGCAATGCCCGGTTAAGCGCTAACACGCTGGCCGAGGGCGGCGAGGTAAAAGTATGTGTCACCGTGAAAAACAGCGGCGCCGTGCGCGGGGCCGAGGTGGTGCAGCTTTATATTAGTGACGAGACCGGCGCCCCCATTGCGGGCGGCCGGGTGCCGCAGGTTTTGCGGGGTTTCAGCAAGGTTTGGCTGGACCCCGGCGAGGAGCGGGACGTGGAATTTGTGCTGACGGCGCGGGACCTGGCCCACTACGACCCCACCCGCCGCGCCTGGCACACCGCCCCCGGCCGTTATCTCCTCCGCCTGGGCCACACCAGCCGGGATATTAGGGCAAGTTTGGGGCTGAATTTTGGATGATGCAAATGGCTCCCCTTGAGGGGAGCCTTTATAACGACAACACCCCCGCACGGCATGAATCCGTGCGGGGGTGTTTTTGTGTTGAATCGCATCGGGTTTGGTGGATGCTAGCGCGCCCACCCAGGAGCGGCAGCATTGGGTACCGCTACCCTATGGGGAAACCACACAATTTTAGGTAAACCAATATCCGTTACGCCCAAAGGGCGCGGGGGTCAAAGGTTTATCTTAGTCCTTCTTGCGCAGAACGAGGCTGTAAACGCCGTAGCCCATCAGCAGGGCAACAACTGCCAGGCTGCCGCCGAGCAGCGGAGCAACATTAGAAGCACCGGTCTTGGGCAGAACCTTGGTGGTGTTAGCCGGGGCAGCGGCAGCCTTGACGACCTTCTGCTCAGCCTTGCTGGAGGCAGTGGTGGTCTTGTTGCTGGAAGAGGAAGAGCTGGAGGAAGAAGAACCGTTGTTGGACTTGGTCTTGCGGACCATGACCTTAGCGGAACCATTGCCAACGTAGAAGTCACCAACCTCGCACAGCTCATAGCCAGCGGGGACGCTCTTCAAGACATTGAAGTTCACAACGGTAGTACCCTGGTTGACAACCAGATCTTCGGTGCCGACTTCCTTATCGGTAGCCTCGTCAACATAGGAGATCTTGATGGTGGTGGTGGGGACCTTACGGACAGCAGCGTAAACGTAGCCGTCACGGATGGGCAGGTCGCCAGCCAGAACCAGCTCGTAGCCTGCGGGAGCGGTCAGCTTGCTGGTGTTGACATAGGTAGCATCAGCAGGAACAGTCATCTCGACCTCAGCGATCTGCTTCTCCTCAGCTTCGGAGTAGTAGTTGATCTTGATGGTCTTGGTGGCAACCTTGCGGACCTCGGCGTAAACATAGCCATCACGGATGGGCATGTCGCCGACTTCGGCCAGCTCGTAGCCAGCGGGGACCAGAGCGGCGTAAGCGCTGGAGTTGACGCAAGTAGCATCAGCGTTCACAACGACGGTGGGCTCAGCAACCTGCTTCTTCTCCTCGGGGCAGTAGAAGTTGATCTTGACTTCCTTGGTGGAGACCTTACGGACAGCAGCGTAAACGTAGCCGTCACGGATGGGCAGGTCGCCCAGCTCGCACAGCTCATAGCCGGTGGGGGCAGCGAGCTTGCTGGTGTTCACGCAAGTAGCATCGGGAGCAACGGTCATCTCAACCTCAGCGATCTGCTTCTCCTCAGCTTCGGAGTAGTAGTTGATCTTGACGGTCTTGGAGCCGATCTTGTTGACAGCGGCATAAACGTAGCCGTCACGGATGGCCAGGTCGCCGCTCAGGACCAGCTTGTAGCCCTCGGGAGCGGTCAGCTTGCTGGTGTTGATGTAGGTATCATTGATACCAACAGTCATCTCGACCTCAGCGATCTGCTTCTCCTCAGCTTCGGAGTAGTAGTTGATCTTGATGGTCTTGGTGGTGGGAACTTCGACCTTGCTAACAGCAACATAAACGTAGCCGTCACGAATCTGCAGGTCACCAGTCTCATTGATCTTGTAACCCTTGGGAGCAGTCAGATTGCTGGTGTTGACAGAAGTTGCATCAGCAGCAACAGTTATCTCGTCCTCAGCGATCTGCTTCTTCTCAGCTTCGGAGTAGTAGTTGATCTTGATGGTCTTGGTGGTGGGAACAGCCTTCTTCACAACAGGGATGCTGACATAACCGCCAGCAATGTCAAAAGAAGTCTTGGTTGCATCTTCCAGCTCATAGCCATCGGGCAGGTAAGCCTTGACTTCCTCAGCAGTGAAAGAAGTTTTGTCAGCGCTTACGGTGACTTCCTTTTCCAAGGCCTTTACCTTGTTGGTGAAGTCATAGTAAACCAGGCCAACATTCTGGGTTGCAGGGGCCTCGCTCTCGAAAACAGCATCGAGAGACAGAGTACCACCCTGTGCATACTTGCTCAGGTCATCCCAAGAATAAGTGCCTTTCAGGACCTTGCTGCTATCGGCAGTAGAGGTCCAGCCAACCAACTTCTGGCCTTCAGGGATGTCATTATTCTGCAGGTTATCCAGCAGAGTATATTCTTCCCAGCTCTTGTGGAACTCGCCAGAAGACAGCAGTTTGCTACCGTTGTTTGCATAGTACTTGATGTACATGATTTCATCGTCATCTGCAAACGCTGCAAACGGGATGCTCACGATAACCATAAACACGGCAGTCAGCAGAGCCAGCAGACGAGTTTTGAAGTTCGTTTTCTGCATGTTAATTTCTCCTATTCTTTAAAATTTATCTAAAGCGTTTTGCAGGTGGATGCCCCAAGCGCACCCGCCTGCTTGCGCAGTAGATACGGACATATATCCAACACCCCCACTTGGGATGGAGGTGGTGAACCTAAGTTGATTGGGCGGCTTCGGGGCCACCCCTCACCGCCTGGCGGCGGAGCTCCCCTCAAGGGGAGCCAAATTAGCGGGCAACTGCACCCAAGGCTCCCCTTGAGGGGAGCTCCCGCGAAGCGGGTGAGGGGTGGCTACCATGCCAGTACATAAACCTCATTATTCCTTGTATACAAGGAATAACAAAAGCCCTAGGGCTTTTCGGTTATTGCGAAAATCATTTACCCGCAGGCCAGCGGGCGGGAAGGAGCGGGTCGCTGTTGACATGCACCGTGTCGGCCTCGGTGGTCTCGCCGTCCCGCAGGGGGCGGGCCAGAATGACCAGCCGGGCATCGTCCATCTGGTAGGTGCAGGTGCTCAGGGTCAGCAGCCGCTCGGTGGGGTAGGCGTAATCGCCGGTGGTGTAAAACGCGCGCTTGGCCACTTCGTCCAAGAACGTCTGCTCGGCGGCATCGTCCAGGTCAATATACTCGTTGAAGTGGAAGACATCGCCGTCGCTCTCGCGGGAGGTGACGGCGTAGACCGCTACGATCTTGTAAATCTCGCTTTTGTACAGCGTGTCCAGCTTCAAGTAGGGATGTGCGGTGTAGTAATCGGCATCGCGGTACTTTTGCAGGTTAGAGAAGCGGTCGGTATTATTAACGCCCATGTTATGCCCGTAGATGATAAGGTGGCGACCGTTTTTCATGTCGCACTCATAATCCGCAAAGGGCATGCCGCGCTTATCATCGGCGCGGTCCAGGTCGTGATATAAGTAAAAGTAGTTATCGGTGGTTTGCAGGATGGGCAGGTCAATGTCCACGCCGGGAATCTCGATCCAGCCTGCGAACTCGGGGTTGCGGGCAATGAGATCGGCGTATTTGGCCCGCTGGGCGGCTTCCTCGGCGGCCGGGTCAGGGGTCGCTTCGGGTTCGTCCGTGGGGGGTGCGGCGTTCTGCGTTTCTTGGGGCTTGATGGCTTCCATCTCTTTTTTTTCTTTATACGAGGGGAGCCAGAAGATCAGCCCGCCGACCAGCCCTGCAAAGGCCGCGCCGGAGATGACCGCCGCTAAAAGTGCTTTGGTGCGTTGTTTCATAAACTAAAGTCCACAAAGTAAGCGTCGGCATCACTGCCGTCTTCGTAAGTTTCCTGATAGGCAACCGTCAGGGTCGTGGTGTCCTGCGGGACAGCAACCAGAATGTTGCCTTCCAGCGTGGACCCCGGGCTAACCCCGGTAACCTCGGACAGCATATCATCGTCCACAGCGTCAAAGCCAACGCCAAAATCGCTGTCGCCATCGCCCCATTGGAGCTGGAAATCGTCTTTAAAAATGAGGAAACCACTATCACTGGTGTTGGTAACGGAAATGTGAAATTGTACCAGCTTATCTCCATCAGGGATGTCGATTCCGTTGTACGAATCAATCACTTCAGCCTGGCCGCAGGTGAAATCAAACAGTGTGGTGTGCACAGTCTCATCCGCTTTTGCACGGGTAGACTTTGCCCCGCCGCAGCCAGCCAGCAACAGGGCTGCCGCCAAAATTAGTACACAAAGTAATGTTTTGTTAAATTTAAATGCCTTTTTACTCAAAATTCCCGTATCTCCACTAGTAAAATCTATCCCAGCGAACATTTTGCTACGATAGTTTCTATAATAGTACACCAAATTCCCAAAATTTTCAAGAGTTGCACACATTTTGTTCGCCGTAAAAATGCACAATTATTCCGCCAACTTTGCGGCAATTTGTGAATGACTTGTGGTAATAGTAGAGCTTAGCGCATCGCACCACAATTTGTAGGGTTTAGTAAAATTTGAACGGGATACGCAAAAGGCCCCCGGTCGAGGGCCGGGGGCGGGGATAAGGCTCCCCTTGAGGGGAGCCTTTTGCCTAAATTATTATTTTCTCTCCTTTCTCCCGTACTTATTATAATATAGACCCATTAGCCCACCGGCAGAGAGCACGGCCAGCGCGGCCAGCAGGGTCACCGGCATGGGGTCGGCGGTTTGGGGCAGGGCGGGCTTGGGCGCGGGGTGCGCGGGGACCGGGGTAGTTTTTGCCGGGGCAGGCGTGGGCGTCGGCGCGGCGGGCGGGTCGTACCGGTTCTGGAACAGCAGCAGGCCGGTCTTTTCGCTGCTGCCGCCCGTGGCCCAGATCTCGGCCCCCAGGCCGCCGTTCGGCCGGTTGGTCACCCGCACCGTCACCGTGTATACCGTGGCATCGTAGGTCATGTGCGCCGTGCCGCCCGCGGACTGGCGCACCGTGTAGCGGTAGTCGCCGGGGGCGGTGTAGGTCAGCCCCGTAAAGCCGGCCGTGCCGCTGCCTTTGACCTGCACCGTGTCCGCCGCGGGGGCGGGGGCGCCGTCCTCGGGCGTAAGGGTGATGGTGAACCGCTCGGCCGTGGCCGCGCCCGAGGTGCGGACCTCAACGGGCAGCTCGGCTGTGCATTTGTACTCCGCCGCGCGGGCTTGCAGCGGCAGCAGCAAAAGCAGCAGTGCGACCTCTATTATTATGCGGCGCAATGTGCGTTTTTGGGCGTTATTCATCCTTATTTCCTCCTTTTACGTTTGGGGCAGCAGCTGACCGAACAGCAGTACCCGGCCGTTGGTGGCGGCCTCGGTGCAGGTGGAAAAGGCCACCACCGGCCCGCTGCCCGGCGTGCGGTACTGCACCGCGTGCGCCTTGATGTAGGCCAGCAGTGCGTCCGGGCTTTGGGCGGGGTCGTAGAGCACGGGGTCGTAGGCGTCGGCCCGCACGCAGGCGAACAGCGCGACATTATACGCTGTATCGTCTGTTATCAGCGTGCCCGTGGTGTGTGCGGCAAAGTAATCGCTTTGGGTAAACTGCACGATGTCACCGAACATGCCGCCGTCCTCGATATGGTGACCGTAAACGATGCTGTAGGGCGCGGTGAAGTCCGCCGGGCAGCGTGAGTCCAAAAATATCGCGCCAGAAAGCGAAAAATCTCCGTACACGTCGGTGTTGACGTAGACCATGTTGTCCGCCCCCTGCACGACGGGAAAGTCGATGCGGGTGCCGTCCAGCGTGAGCCAGCCGCAGACGTCCGGGTTGAGGGCGCGCAGCTCGGCAAAGCCGGGGCTGTCCGCGGGCGCGGCGGCCAGCGGCTTGAACCGCAGCGTCTGCTCCGGCAGGGCCGCGCGGCGTGTGGCGGCGATGTCCCACAGCGACCACGCCCCAAACAGCGCCAGCGCCCCCAGCAGCAGCGCCGCCGCCAGCGTAAGCAGCCGGTCACCCCACCGCGCCAGTTTTGCCGCCAGCCGCATTATTCGTCGCTGTTATGACGTTTACGCAGCAGCAACACACTGCCCGTGCCCGCCGCCAGCAGCATGGTGCCGTAGGGCGCAGCGTCCTGCAGCAGGCCCGTGGGCGTGGGTGCGGTGCGACTGTTGGTGACCGTGATGGTCTTGTCCGCGGCGGCCATCGTCTGGGCGTCCGAGGTTTTGTCGTCGTTGCTGGTTTTGGTGATGCCGTCCCAGGTGGTGGTGTAACCTGACGCTGTATCGCCGGATTCCGTGATAGTGTAGCCCGTGTTAGCGGGCAGGCCGGTGACCTCGATCTTTTCGCCGCCGGTGATGCCGGCTTTGACTTCAGCGGTGCCGTCTGCGTTGAAGGCGACGGTGTCGCCGGTGATGGTGGAGAAATCTGCCGATTCGCCGCCGGTTTTTACCGTGACCGAGCTGGCGTGGGGCGTTTCGTCCGGGTCGTCCAGCGCGATGGTAAAGGTGAACTCGTCGCCGGCATTGGCAAAGTTGCCGCTGAGGTGCTTGACCACCGAGAGGCCGTAGGCGGTGTAGGTGTTGGTGACCTCGTCCGCCTTGGCCGTGCCGTCCGCGTTGACGATGTTGATGTCTGAGATGCGCAGGGCGCCGGTGGGTGCGGCGGGGTCGGTGTTGACCACCCGCACCACGATGTAGCGGGCGGCGGTGTCCTGCGTCAGGCCGGTGATGCCGGCAGCGGTCTCTGTGAGGGAGAAGATGTAGTCGCCCGGGGCGGTGAAGTCGTCGCTGTCAAAGGTTAAAGGGACTGTGACGGTGTTGACCGTGCCGCCCGTAAAGGCGGCGGTAAGCTCGGTGGATTTGATCTGTGCGGCCGTGCCTTTGACGGCAGTGCCGGCCGCCCAGGAGGGCAGGTTCGCGACCGTGCCGACCGTGAGGGCGATGCTGCCGTGGGGCACGCCTGCGCCGGGGGCGGCGGTCATGTCGATGGTTTTGGTCAGCTGGGCGGTGTAATCCGCGGCCAGCACGCCGGGCGCTGCGGTACCTGCCAGCAGGGCAGCCGCAGCGATGGCAGCGGTAAATTTGCCGAATTTGGCGCGGGAAATGTAGGTGATCTTCATAGGTGGTTCCTCTCTTCCAACATGGATTTATGTTGCTTTCGTTGGGGTTGCAGCAGGGTTTACAGCCCGCTGCGGCGCAGGGCGGCCAGGGCCGTGCCCAGCACTTGCCGCTGTGGGATGGGGCCGTAGAGGCGGCTGTCCGCCCCCGTGGTGCGGGCATCGCACAGCAGGAAAAGCTCGCCCTCCGCGAGGGTGACGGGGTAGTCCGGGCCGCCCTCGACCGGCTGGGTGGGGGTGGTGATGTCCGGCTCGGCCACCGTACTGCCGTTGATGATGAGCGCGCCGGTGTCGGTCACAGTGACGGTATCGCCGCCACGCGCCGCGATGCGCCCAAGGCGGAGCGTGCCATCCTGCCGGTAGAGCACGACCTGCCCGGCCGCGGTGCCACGCTCGAACCGGCTGAACAGGACGAGGTCGCCACCGCACAGGCGGGGCGCCATAGCGCTGCCCGGCACCACCGCCAGCCCGAACGCGACCCCGAACAGCACCCAGCACAGCGCGGCGAACACCGCCAGGCGGGTGAGGAAACGGCGGATTTCCGCTTTGGCACGTGTTTTTTCCTTATCAGTAGCCAGAAGGTCCTCCCGTGGCATGGGTCAAACCTCCCTGCAGCGCAGCAGCCGCCAGTCCAGCCAGCACAGTCCGATCAGTGCCAGGTAGGGCGCCGCGCCGGTGTGCAGGCCGGTGGGGATGCCCACGTTGCGGGTATTGATGCAGGTGATCTCGGCAGGCTGGGCCCGGGGCACTTGCATCGTGCAGGTTGCGCCGGTGGGGCCGTCGTCGCCGTTGAGCTGCCAGCTGACCGTGTGGTCGCCGGGGTCGGTCTCAGTCAGGGTGAGGGTCTGGTCCGCGCGCAGGTGGGTGAGGGTGACGCTGCCGCCGCTGCGCAGGGTGAAGCCGGTGTCGGTCAGCGCCGCGCCGTCACCCGCCGTGGTGTAGGCGCTGCCCTGGCGGATCTGGGTGGTGTCCAGCGTGGCGGTGAAGGAGAAGTTTTTCGTAGTATCGCCCATATCGCCCACCACTTTTTTGGTGATCGTGACGGACAGGTAGGGTTCGTAGGTGTTGGTAAAGTGCGCCTCGGCCGTGCCGCCTGCTGTGACGTCCAGCGATTGGGTTCGGTCGGCGGTGGGAGTGGTCAGGTAGTAGTTGGTCAGGTTCGGCGCGGCGGATTCGGTCACGGTGTAGCCGGCGGGGGCCAGGCCCGGCAGGGTCACGCTGCCTGCGCCTTTGATGGAGAGCGTCAGGCGGCCGCTCGCGTCCGGGCTGACGGCAGCCGGGGCATCCGCCGGGCGGGCGCCCGCGCTATACTGCGGCGTGTAGCTGCCTGCGGCAACGGATGCGATCGTAAAGGTGTTGACTGTTTCGGCGAAGTCGGCTTGCAGGGCATCGTCGGCATCGTCGGGCAATTGCTTGGTGATGGTCAGGCTGCCGGTGGCGCGGGCGTAGGTGTTTTCAAACTGGATATTTGTTGCCGCCTGGGCGGTCAGTGCAATGCCGCTGTGTATCGGTGTATCGGTCACGTCTGTCCACACGCCGCCGTCTTTTACGGTGCGTACCAGCGTGCAATCGTAACCGGTGGGTTCACCGCGGGCGGTCTCGGTCACAGCGTAGTTGTAGGTGTTGCCGCTGCTGTCCGCCAGTGGCAGCTCCAGCGTGTATTGCAGCACGTTGGGGTTGATGCTATCTGCTTGCATCGTACTGCCGCTGAAGTCCCCCACGATCTGGCGGTCCGAGTTGACCACGGTAAAGTGCAGATTTTCTTTAGCCTGTATCAGTTCGGCATCGGTCAGGGCGGTGCCGTCGGTTTTCAGCAGCGTTTTGGTAACGCGCAGGATGCCGCTGCCCGCAGCGGGGGGCACAGGGTCGGTGCTGAACCAGACGCGGTCAATGAGGTTGCCGCGCTTGAGGCCCTCCTCGCTGTCGCCGCTGGCGCTGGCCACCGCCACAAAGAAGAACCGGCTGACGTACTGCCCCGCCGGGACGGTGTAGGTACCGTTGTGTACGCCCCATGCGGTGCAGCCATCCGAGATATTGCCGTCCACAATGTAGTTGCAGATGGGCACATTCACGCCGTTCACCGTGATGCTGCCGTTCAGAGCTTCCTGGATGGCGGCGCGGGTGGTCTTATTTTTCAGCGCGTCGGTGATGTCCTGGGCCACATCCACCGGAGCAATCAGCAGGGCCATCGTGTCAGTGCCGTCGCGGCCCGCGTGGGCCAGGCTCCAGTTTAAGGTAGCGCCGGGCACGGTCAGCACGTCCTGGTACAGGGCGCCGTAAGCCTGGCAGTTCAGTTCGGAAAACTGGCCGCCATCGTAGGCCTTGCCGATGGCGTAGGCCTGGGTCACGTCGTTGGGGTCTGTGTAAGTTTCTTTTATCGCATTACCCTTGCGGTCCCATCCTGTAATAACAGTGTCCGTATAAACGGTCGTGGTCGCGTCGGCAATCTCGATAAATTTTCCCTTGACACCATCACCCCAGCGATTGCACTCGGTAGTTGTATACCAGTAAATGCTGCTGGTCGTTTCCGCATCCCGCGTCTGCAAAAAGTGGGCGCGCTGATGGTCGTTCGGGTAACAAAAACGGTCACTTGCAAAATTGCCGTCGCTGACCAGCGGGTACTCAAAGCTGCCGTTTTGCAGCTGCACATAATAGTTTACCTGAGCCTCGGCCTGCAGGGTGCTGCTGCCGGAGGCGACATCCACCTTATAATGGTAGCGGTCGGTGTCGGCGGCGCTGGGGTCGCTTTGGCGGGCCAGCAGAGTATCCAGCGCGGCGTTCAGCGCGTGGGGGTGTTCGGCGGTCAGGTTCTTGTCTGAACCATTGACGGCCTGGCCCGTGACCTGCTGCCAGCTGCCATCCGCGCCGGTCTTGCTGCGATACCAGGTGTAGGTCACACCGTCCACCGGGTCACTTTGTCCGTTGACGACCGCTACCAGCTCGCCCGTAGATTTGATGTTATCCTGTATCTTCACACTGCGCAGCGTCACCGCCTGCACTGCCGGTTCATCCTCGTCATCCGGCGGGTCGGCGCTTTCAGGCGTGGCGGTGGTGGTCGGTGTCGTGCTTGGCGTGGGTGTGTACAGCTCGTCCCCGGTCGTGTTCTCCCCTGCCGGGTCCTCCTCGGCCGGGCCGGGCGGCACAGGTGTCGGCTCTGCCGGGGCGGCGGTCTCGCTGGTGGCGATCTCGGTATGTAGCGGTCCCGATAATGGCGGGTCCTCAGCAAAAGCGGCATTGGTGGCCCCAGCCGCAAGGCAAAAGGCCATAAGCCCTGCCAACAGACGTTTGTTCATGGCGGTTCCTCCCCCGTTTGATCCGGGCGGCCTGTGGGACAAGCCGCCCGCTGATTTCAAGGCTGAGTATACCCCCGCCAACGGGGAAAAAACGTCGCACGCAGGTTCACACAAAAAAAGACAGCCCGCACTGTTTTCTGCAGTACGGGCTGTCCCTAAATCTCTTAAATCTATTCCGTTATACGGTCGTCACCAGCGTCTGGCAGGTGCCGGTCACGGCGTAGGGGCCGCTGGCGGCGGGCAGGAAGTAGCTCTCGCCCTTCTTCACAGCCACGGTCTCGCCGCCGCTGGTCAGGGTGCCTTCGCCATCGGTGATAAGCAGCGAAACAAAGCTCTTCTCGTCCGCCACGCCCTCAAAGGCGCCGTTTCTGGCATCCACCGTGAAATACTCGCACTGGGCCAGATGTCCACCAAAATCATGCTTTACCGGCGGGGTGCACAGGGTCACATCCAGTGCCTTTTCCACATGCAGGGCTCGGGGCTTGCCGTCGGCACCGACGCGGCCGTAGTCGTAAACGCGGTAGGTCACGTTGGAGTTCTGCTGTACCTCGGCCACCACGATGCCCTTGCCGATGGCATGCAGCGTGCCCGACGGGATAAAAAAGCAATCCCCCTTGTGCACAGGCACGGCGTTCAAAACCTCCGTCAGGGTGTTGTTTTTGATGCGCTCGGCAAATTCCTTTTTGCTGATCTCATGGTCAAAGCCATAGTACAGAAAGGCGTTCGGCTCACAATCCAGCACGTACCACATCTCAGTCTTGCCGTACTGGTGCTCATTTTTCAGTGCGTACTCATTGAAGGGGTGTACCTGGATGGACAAATCGTTCCTTGCATCGATAAATTTTATCAAAACCGGGAACTGTTCAAATTTTGCGTAATCGGTGCCCAGGGCCTCCGGGTGAGCGGCCGCATAATCAGCCAGGGTGGTACCGTCGGGCAGGTAGCTGGGGCCGTCCGGGTGGCAGGAGAACACCCAGGCTTCGGCCAGCGGGTCCAGATCGCTCTGCACGCCAAAATCGGTGCGCAGACGGCTACCGCCCCACAGGTAGTCTTTGCAGCTGGGGGTCAGTTTGATGATTGCCATAAACAGGTTGCTCCTTTTTTAAATAGAAGGTCTTTTGCAGGCACCTCGCCGTAGTCCCCTCCACAGGGGCAAGCCCAGGGTGTGCAGCACAAAGCCGGCGCTGCTATAAAGGCGGCTTCCGGCGCGGTGAAGCTTTCGCCGGGAGCCAGCGTCCAGGCAAAATGGTAGGGGTGGATACCCTACGGTTTGCATGTACCTGTATTATACTCCCCCGGTCTCGGGCAAATCAACCCGAATTCAGCTAATATTTAAGCGGCCATTTTAGTTAATTGGCAAAAAAAGACGTCCCCGTCGGCTGCTTAGGGCAACGACGGGGACGTCAGCATGCAGAAAAAGCTGATTCAGCTTTATGGGAAATTGCGGTTCGGGTTACTGGTGGTTACGCTTTTTCAGGGCAAAGGCCACGCCAAAGGCACCCAGGGCACCCAGGCAGACAACCGCCAGCGGAACGATAGGCATATCATCCGAAGTCTGCGGGATGGTAGCCGTAGTCTTAACCACCGGTGCGGTGGTCTCGGCCGCGGTAGCGGTCACGGTAGTGGGCTTCTGAGTAGCGGCAGGGGCCGTCGGCTGCGGCTTGGTCTCGGTTTTGCGCTGGATCCACAGCTGCGTGCCATAGAACGGGTTTGCCGTGCCGAGGCACAGGCCCTGGTTGGTAACAGCAAACACGCGCAGGCCGTGGTTGTACGGGTCACCGAAGCCGCTGGTGGTCAGCGTTTCAAAGTTCACACCGTCAGAAGTAACATACATGTCAAAGCCGCGGCTTGCGGTGCGCATGTAATGCAGGCAGACAAGGACGCTCTTGATCTTGTCCCAGGTCTCCTGGTTCAGCAGCTTTTCAAAAGCATCTTTCAGGTCATCACCCAGATCATACTCAGCGGCCAGCTGTTCATACTGGTCCAGCATGGTCTCGTAGTAGTCAGAGAAATCCTGCAGACTGGTAATACGATCCTCCACAGAATTTTCCGAGGACAGTACTCCCATCTCCGTATCATTGCCCAACACATCGGGGGCTATCTCCATCATGTCAGTCAGGTCAGCTGCCTCACTGGCGAAGGAATCTTCAACTTCCACTGCCATGTCATCCATATACATAGCCGTTTCCGGGGTGGCGGTCTCCGGCGTAGCCTGCATTTCATAGGTAGCCACCGGGTTGGTTTTGTTCTTTTCGTACAGCAGTTCCAGCAGCTCCTTGATGTACTGCAGCTGGGTCGCCCACTGCTCGGGCGTCATGCCGATAATATCGCCGTTGGAGAACTGGCCGATGGGCTCCAGCAGGCTGCTGGTATCAAAAGTGCCGATGTACAGCTTGCCATCGTATACTTCCATACGCCAGATGTACTGGTTCTCGTTATGGCCGAAACCGGAACCAATGCCGGAAATACCGCCGTTGGGGAACATGGTGGTGGCATCACCGACCAGCAGCTCGATGTTTTCGTCTTTATCCATGCGGTACAGGTTTACCGACTGTTCCAGGTTGGCGTTGACGAAGCTGCAATCCACGCCGCCCAGGGAGCCATCGCTGCCCTCGCCGGTCTTGTTGAAAAGGATGCGCTCCATGGCGATCTGCTCGTCGTTGTACTCGCCGATATAGAGGTGGTCTTTGTAAACGATCAGGTTGGCTGCGCCGGAACGGGTACGCTCCGGGTCGATGCCGAAGGTGTAGCGGGCGCCGTCCTTCTCCTGGTCGCCGATCAGCGGGGTCCAGGTAAAGGTGCCATCGGCTTTTTCGTCGCCGCGCACGATGGCGAAGGACTGCATCGTGTTGTCATCGGGGGCATTCTCCTCGGTGCCGGTGCAGATGGAAACATACAGGTGGCCGTTGTACTCGACCATATCCCACACGGAACCGCCGTAGATGCTGTCGCGGTAGGTGTAGGCCGGGTAGTCAAACAGGTCGCGCTGGCTGGCAATCACGGTAAAGCCCTCAGAGGGGTTCGACGAAGCCAGGATGGTAGCGCCGCTCTCGCCGGTGGTGGCATCGGCGAAAACATTGCTGATCACGAGCTTGCCGTTATACACGCACATGCCGCGGATACCGGTGGAGATGCCCTTTTTGTAGGCTGCGCCGTAGTCCTGCATGGAGGACAGGCCCACGTAAACGGCCTTGTAGCTGTCGTCCGTGGGGTCGATCTCATACACGCTGGGCAGGCCGCTTCGGCCGTTTACATGCACACTGCCGCAGAAGTACAGCTTGCCGTTATAGGCGATCGCGTTGCGGAACAGCGGTGCATAGCCGTTGAGGGTGTTGGACATCAGCAGCTTGATCTCGCCGGTCTTGGTGTTTACCTTGACCAGGATGCCGCCGCTGTCAGCGCCGTCCTCGTGGCCATAATAGAAGGTGCCGTTGAACATGGCCTTCAGGCCGGCTTCCATAACGTCCTTATCGAACTTGTCGCCCAGGATATTCTGCATCAGGGTCAGCGTGTTGCCCATAGCCGAGTAGCAGGTACCCACATACATCCAGTCACCGTAAGCAACAGCGGACCAGCTGTAGTTCTGGCCGCGGTCGCCCGCGTTGTAGTTCGGGTCGCTGGAATCGGTGATCACATCTACCGCACCGTTGCCGATATAATCCACGATGCCGTCTGCCGACATGGTGCCCTTGGTGGGGTGGGACATCTTTTCAAACGTATAGTTGCCTGCCGTGTACGTTACTTTCTGCGTCCCCTCGGCAAACGCAGGCAGGGCAGTGGCTGTAAGCAGTGCCGCGCCCAGGGCCAGCGCTGTAATGCGCTTTGCAATTCCATTCTGGTGCATGCTTGGTTACCTCATCTCTGATTCTGTATTTCCTTCTTCTTTTGGCATTTATATAATAAACCTATAAAATACCAGATATATGTATAATACCCCCCCCCACTAAGTTTTGTCAATCTTTATCAGCCAATATTTTTAATGATTAAGATAACTTTTCTGTACTGCACAAAAAACAGCGCCTTTCTGTTATACAGAAAAGGCGCTGTGCCGGTTTGCTTTGTTACAAATTAACTTTTTCCAAAATTGAAACCATCTCGGCCTCCGTCAGCCGGTAGCGTACCGGCTCCGGCGGGGCATCTCCGATACGCAGCGGGTACTGCCAGTACACCACATCCAGCCAGCGGCCAAACTTGTAGCCGCTGTGCTTTTCCACAAAACTTTTGGTAAAGCCCATCCGTTTGTGGAATTCGTGGCTCGCCTTGTTCTCGCCGGTCACAATGGCAAAGGCGTTATAGTAGCCCTGCATCCGCAGCAGCTCCAGCAGGGCAGTGTACAGGCGCTTGCCCAACCCCTGGCCAACGCAATCCGGCGCGCAATAAATGGTAGCCTCCACATTCCAGGCATAGGCCTCGCGGCTGTGCCAGGGGTGGGCGCAGGCAAACCCCTGCAAGCGGCCGTCCGGGGTGATGGCCACCAGAAACGGTGCTTTTTCCAGCACACCCGCAATGTTGGCGGCGTACTCCTCGGCCGTGGAAAGCCGGTACTGGAAAGTCTGGGTGCCATGCAGCACGTACCAGTTGTACAGCTCGGCCACCGCCGCGCCGTCCGCCGGGGCAGCCATGCGGATGGTGATACGGTTGTCCGCCGCCCACTTTGCCGCCAGGGCTTCTTTTTCAGCCTTGGGCAGTTTTTTGATGGCGGCTTCGCGCTTTAAGGCCGCGCTTTTGTCAGCACAGTGCTCGGCATAGGCAAGGCGCACGGCCGGGCCGCCATGGCTTTTGGTGTACTTGGCCCCGCCCTTGCCGGTGCGGTGGGCCTTTAAGCGGCGGGCCAAGTCGTTGGTCCAGCCGCCATACAGGCTGCCGTCCGGGCAGCGCAGCAGATAGACCCAGGCGGTTTCGGGGGCAGGCTGGCAGGCATCTGCCAGGCTGGGGGCCGGGCCCCGCAGGCTTTTCCCACTCATTCGCTCACCTTGCGGCCCGCGGCGCGCAGGGTGCGGCGGCAGGCCTCGATGGCCGTCTCTTTATCGTCCGCCGTAATCAAGAACCGGCTGGGGTGGCAGAACCGCAGCCCCAGGCCGCTGATCTGGCGCAGCTGGGCTTCCGGTTTACCGGCCCACGCGGGCGGGAACGGCTGTTTGCTGCGTTTTGTGCGGTGGTCGGTCACACACTGGGCACTGTAGCCGCCGCGCTGGCTGGGGTAGACCACAAACAGCGCATCGGTCTTGTACAGGCCGTTTTTCCAGGGCATGTAGGCGGGCAGCACCACGATGCCGTCCTTCATGTTGGCATAGGCGCGGCGCACGGTGTCGTCGGCGCGGTTGACAGCGTTGGCGGCGGCGATCTCGTTTTCCAAAATCTTTTTGGCCACCGGCACGGCGCGCCAGAAGCACTCGTCCGGGTCGTCCTTCGAGTCCCACAGCGGATTGAAGCTGCCGATGGCGTCAGCCAGAGAGTTCTGCTCGCCGGTGTTATCGTTCAGATCCAACGGCTGGATGAAGTTTTCGTCCAGCAGGCGGGCCTGATGCTCGCCCACCAGCTGGGCGCCCAGCACCTGCCACAGCAGGCCGAACGCCGCATAGGGCACGCCGTTGGGGCGAGTCTCGCGGGGCTCCTGGTGGTGGTCGAACATGCCGCCGCCGACATCATAGACGATGCCGTCGAAATCATCGGGCACCACAAAGCCGCGCGTGACCTGGATGTCCGGCCGCACAATTTGCAGCAGGGCGGTGGAGAACACGTCATCCGCGTGGAATTTGCCCCCGTGGGTAAAGCCTTTTGCAGGTATTTTCATGGTTTGCTCCTACGTTTAATTTATCGCCAATTTGTAGGGGCAGATGCTCGCCATCCGCCCGCGGGTCGATGCAGGCATCGACCCCTACCGAAGTATTTGCTTTGTTTAGGCAACACCGCACAATTCCCGCCTTACGGCTTAAGCACCGCTCCGGCAGCTGCGGCACGGCACCTGCGTTGCCAAAATGCTCGATAATACACAAAGTATTATCTGCGCTTTTGGCTTAGCAGCTGCCGCACCTTGCTCGCCGTATCGGCACTTAGAATTATGCGGTATTGCCTTTACTTACCAACCACATCCCAATGCTTATCGTTGTGGTTCAGCACTTCGCAGCCGGTCTCGGTGACAAGGACCAGGTCCTCCACACGCACGCCGAACTCTCCCGGCAGGTAAACGCCCGGCTCGATGGAGAAGATCATGCCTGGGCGCACCTCGGTCCGGTTGGCACTGCTGACATCGCCCTTCTCGTGGTCGGTCTGGCCGATGAAGTGGCCCAGACGATGGTTGAAATACTCGCCGTAACCAGCCTCGGTGATGAGGTCACGGGCGGCGGCGTCCAGGTCGCACAGCTTTACGCCCGGCTTGATAAGGGCCTCGGCGGCCTCGTTGGCGCGGCGCACCAGATCGTGCACGGCGGCCTGCTTCTCGGTGGGCTGGCCGCAGAACCAGGTGCGGGTCATGTCGCTGCAATAGCGGTCCTTCACACAGCCCATATCAAACAGCACGCAGTCGCCCTCTTTCAGCACGGTGTCGTCCGGCTCGTGGTGGGGGTCGGCGGCGTTGGCGCCGAAGGATACGATGGTGGTAAAGCTGGGGCCTTCGCAGCCATGGGCGCGGAACCGGGCGTCGATGAATTCGGCCACCTGGCGCTCGGTCATGCCGGTCTTGACGTAGTGCTTGGCTTCCTCGTTGACCAGGTCGTTGATGTGGGAGGCCGTGCGCATAAGCTCCTGCTCGGCCTCATCCTTGCAGGCGCGGCAGTTATCCACGCAATCGCTGGCCAGTTTTACCGGCATAGCGGGGTGGGCTTCCATCAGCGGGATCAGGAACCTGGCGGGCCATTCCTTATCGATGCCCAGCGGCTTGCCGGCATCCACCACGACGGCAATTTGCTCAACAGGCGCGTCGGTGTCGGTATGCCAGATAGCCTGGCACGGCGGGTTGGGCACGTTGAACAACTTATTCAAAAAAAGCGTGGGTTCGCCTGCTACCGGCAGGTAGAGGGCCAGCAGGCGCTCGTAGGGTTCCACGGCTACGCCGGTCAGGTACCACACGCTCTTGGGGTCACATACGATCATCTGGGTCAGGCCGCAGCTTTCCAGCGCGGTGCGCACCCGGGCGATACGTTCAGCATGAATCCTTTCCATTAAAATCATCATCCTTTCCTTGGCATTATAACATGGTTAGCCACGGCTTGCAATTCTTATAAAGAGCCTGTACAATAAAATTACGAGGTGATGTTTATGAAACTGATGATCGCATCGGACCTGCACGGGTCCGCTTACTATACCCATCAGCTGTTGGACGCCTGGGACCGCGAGGGTGCTCCGCGCTTATTTTTGCTGGGTGATATTTTGTACCACGGCCCCCGCAACGACCTGCCCGAAGGCTACGCCCCCAAAGAGGTGCTGGCGATGCTGAACGAGCGCAAGGACCGCATCTTCTGCGTGCGCGGCAACTGCGATGGCGAGGTAGACCAGATGGTGCTGGACTTTCCCATCATGGCAGATTATGCGGTGCTGACCGAGGGCGAGCGGCTGATCTACGCCACCCACGGCCATGTGTACAACACTGCCCACCTGCCGCCGCTGCAGCCCGGCGACATTTTGCTGCATGGCCACACCCACGTGCCCGCCTGGCAGGCGTTTGGCGAGGGAAACCTCTACCTCAACCCCGGCTCGGTCTCCCTCCCCAAAGAAAACAGCCCCCACAGCTACCTGACGCTGGAGGGCGGAAAATTTTTGTGGAAAGAACTGGATGGAACGGTGTACCATGAACTGAATATTTAATTGCAACATAAAAAGGCTCCCTCTGGGAGGGAGCTGTCAGCGAAGCTGACTGAGGGAGAGAACCTTGCAATAGCCTGAAACTTCTGCCAACGTAAAGTCTCTCCCCCACCCGCTTCGCGGGAGCCCCCTCTCAGAGGGGGCCTTTTTGCCTTTTATTCCTGTATTGCCCGCTCAAAGCGGCCGATCTTTTCCACCTTGCCTACTACCGATACGGTATCCCCTTCTTCAAAGCGATAATCCGCGGAAAACTCCACATCGGTGCGGTGGCCGCGCTCAACGGCGATGATGTTGATGCCGTAAACCTTGCGCACGTCCAGTTCGCGGATGGTGCGGCCCAGCAGCTTGCCGCCCACGGCGATGCGGCGCACCTCGACGCCGTCATCCAGAGCGATGTAATCCAAAAGATTGCCCGAGATCAGCCGCTTGCCGATGCGCACGGCCATGTCGGCCTCCGGGTAAACCACCGTGGCACCCAGGTGCTTGAGCACCTCGCCGTGCACCTCGCTGGCGGCTTTGGCAATGACCTGGGGCACGCCCAGTTTGATGACCAGCATCGTGGTCAGGATGCTGATGTCCACCTGCTCGCCGATGCACACCGTAACCGTGCCGCAGTTCTGCATGCCGGTCTCCTTTAAGGCGTCCTCGCTCAGGTTATCCACCACAAAAGCGTAGTCGGTATAGCGGCGCACCGCCTTGACCTTCTCCTCGTTTTTATCAATGGCGATGACCTCTTTGCCCGCTTCGGCCAGCGTCTGCACCAGTGCCGTGCCGAACCGTCCCAGGCCGATCACACCGTAGAGGTCGGTTTTCAGTTGTTTTTTCATCTAATCATTCCTTTCTGCCTCCCTCTGCGAGGGAGGTGTCTGCGCGACAGCGCAGACGGAGGGAGAGACATCACCATAGTTGCACTTTGGGTAAAGTCTCTCCCCATCCGCTTCGCGGGAGCCCCCTTGCAGAGGGGGCCTCTCGGGGTATATCACCCTATCGTAATGGCTTCTTCGGTATATTTGGCGCTGGGCTCCGGGCGGGAGACCCAGAGGGACAGCAGCGTGAACGCACCCACGCGGCCAATGAACATCGTGACGATCAGCACCGCTTTGCTGGCGGCATGCAGGCTGGAGGTGATGCCCATCGACAGGCCCGCCGTGCTGTAGGCCGAGATCTGCTCAAACAGCAGCTGCACAAAGCTGTGCTGCGGCTCCAGCACACAGAGCACGAAGGTGCCCACAAACACCACGATGGTGCCCAGCAGCGTGATGGTAGCGGCTTTGGCCAGGCTTTCCTCCGGCAGGCGGCGCCTGAACGCACCCAATCTGCGCTTGGAGAAGATGATGCGCACCTCCTGCATCAGCACAAAAAAGGTGGTGGTCTTGATGCCGCCGCCCGTAGACCCAGGCGACGCGCCGATGAACATTAAAATCATTATCACCAGCAGCCCGGCATTGGTCATGGCACCAATATCGATGGTGGAAAAGCCCGCCGTGCGGGTGGTGATGCTTTGGAACAGCGCCGCCAAAAAGCTGATCGGCTCGGTCAGCCAAAGCAGCATCGCACCGCCCAAAATCAGCACGGCCGTGGTGGAAAGCACCACCTTGCTGTGCAGCGTCAGCTTGCGGAACCGCCCGCGGCAGCGCAGTACATCCAGCATCACCATAAAGCCGATGCCGCCCAAGACGATCATCCCATCGGTGACAAGGTTCAGCCAAAGGTTATTGCAGTAGGGGATCAGGCTGTGGCCACCGCCCAGCACATCGAGCCCTGCATTGTTAAAGGAAGCGATCGCGTGGAACACGCTGATCCAGGCGGCATGCAGCGGCGAATAGTCCCGGACAAACACCGGGTAGCTGGCCACCGCGCCGATGCCCTCCACCAGCAGAGTCATGGCCATAATGGACCGCACCAGCTTGACCATGCCCCCGAAACTTTCCACGTTGAGGGCCTCCCGCACCAGGCTGCGGCCGCGGAAACTGATGCGCCGCCCCGCCGCAATGGCCAGCCCCATGCTGACCGAGGATATGCCCAGGCCCCCCAGCTGCATCAGCACTGCCAGCACGGCCTGGCCGAACAGCGTAAAGGTATCGCCGGGGTCCACCGTGACCAGCCCGGTCACGCAGACAGCGCTGGTGGCGGTAAACAGAGCGTCCAGCCCCGGCAGCTGCACGGCCCCGCGCACCGCGATGGGCAGCGAGAGCAGCGCCGCGCCGATGAAGATGAGCACCGCAAAGCCAAAGGCGATGGTGCGCGCAGGAGACTGCTGTTTTGTGATTTTTTTGAAGTTTTCCACATTTTCACCTGTGATTCGTAAATTATTCCTACTTTACCACGAAAGGGCGGATGCGTCAAGCAGTACTTGACGAAGCACACCAGGCGTGGTATAGTTACCCTATATTTTACCGGGAAGGAGGGCACACCCATGCGCTGGCGCTTTGGTGTTCTTTTTCAGAAAAAAGGAAACCCTTAAGCAATCAGAGTTAGAAGTGTGCCCATTTTTAAAACTGACCCGGCAAAGCAAGGTTGAAGTGTACACTATCGACCCTGCAGCTTTGCTGTGGGGTCGTTTATTTTTGGGCACCTATTTCTTGTATGTCTAAAGAAAGGGTGCTCCCGATGAATTTACCAAAGCAGTTGCGCGCGGTGCGCGTGTACTCGTTTACCTCCTGCCTGCGGCTGACCGATGCCGTCTGGGTGGCGCTGCTGGCCGCCCGGGGCTTTACGCTGGCGCAGATCGGTCTGGCCGAAGCTGTTTTCCACCTCGCCAGTCTGCTGTGCGAGGTACCCAGCGGCGTGGCCGCTGACCTGCTGGGGCGGCGGCTGAATCTGGCCGTCAGCGCTGTGTTTGAAATTTTCTCCGATGTAACGATGGCGTTTTCTCCCAATCTGGCCGCTGTATGCGCCGCCATGGCACTGAAAGCGCTGGCCTACACGATGATCTCCGGCACGCTGGAGGCCCTGACCTATGACAGCCTGAAAACTGCCGGGCGGGAAAACGAATATTTGCAGGCTGACGCAAAAATCTCGGTTTTGCAAAAGCTGGCCACAGCGCTGGGGTCGCTGGCAAGTTTACTCTCCGACGTGCTGCAATTTGCCGGGTTTTACCTGGCCAATGCAGCGATCTGCTTTTGCTCGCTGCTGGCGGCGCTGACTTTGCAGGAGCCTCTGGTGACCGAGGCCCAAGCTGCGCGGCAGCAGAATCCCTTTGCGGATATAGCCGCCCGGCTGCGCGTCCATATCACAGATAGTGCTGCCGTGCTGCGCACTACGCCGCTGGCGGTGCGGCTGATCACTGCGGATGCCATCATCTCGCTGCCCAGCTACCTGACCACGATGTTTGTACAGCAGCGGCTGGTCACGCTGAGGTGGGATGCCTCCTGGCTGTTCGTCTCTCCCCTGCTGGCCTCGGCTGCCGCCATGGTATGCACAGCGCTGGCACGGCGGCTGCATCCCGGGAAATTGTGCCCGCTGTACCGACTGTGTGCCCTGGTCTGCGGCGGTGGTGTGCTGTTGGCCGGGGCCGGGCCTGCCTGGGGTTGCCTGGTGGGGCCGATGCTGGTGCAGGCATCGTTGAGCGTGTGGTTCCTGCACGCGATGCAGCGGTTCAATGATGCCATCCCCAGCGACCGCCGGGCCACGCTGATCAGCGTTGACAGTATGGCTTACAGCGTGCTGATGATCCCCGCCAGCCCGCTGATCGGGCTGATCGCCGATGTGACCGGCCTGGCCGGGGCGGGACTTTGCGCTTTGGGCGGGTTGGTGCTGCTTTCGGCCCTGGCGCTGCCGCGCAGAAAATAATTCACGATACATCGCAGTTGCAACTGCCCGTTGACAAACTTCCAGCTCCACTTTCTTGCCCCGCAACCGAGAAAAATGGTAGAGTGCAGACAGTAAAACAACCACGAACAACCAAGAGGAGGTTTTCCCCATGATCTTTGCTGACAAACTCATTACCTTACGCAAGAAAGCGGGCTGGTCCCAGGAGGAATTGGCTGAAAAGCTGGGCGTGACCCGGCAATCGGTCTCCAAGTGGGAGGGCGCCCAATCGGTACCCGACATCGACAAAATTTTGCAGTTAGCCCGTCTGTTCGGCGTGACCACCGACTACTTATTAAAAGAGGAACAGGGCGAGCCGGAATATACCGCCGAGGATGACACCCCTACCCTGCGCAAGGTCACACTGGCCCAGGCCAACGACTGCCTGGCCAAAGCGCAAGCCAACGCGCCCAAAATGGCGCTGGCCACGGCGCTGTGTATTGTAAGCCCTGTCCCGCTGATCTTCCTCGGCGCGCTATCAACCCACAGCCTGTTCCCCCTCAGCGAGGGAGCTTCCGCCGGCCTTGGGCTGACCATCCTGCTGGTGCTTATTGCTGTAGCTGTCGTTCTTTTCATGCAGTGCGGCACGGCCGTTAAGCCTTACGAATTTCTGGAAAAAGAGCCCATCGACACCGAGTACGGCGTGACCGGTCTGGTGCAGGAACGGCGGGATGCTTTTGCCGCCCGGTACAACAGCGCCAACACCCTGGGCACTGTACTGTGCATCCTGGCCGCTGTGCCGCTGTTCGCCGCCATGATGCTGACGGACACCGAAGTCCTGTCGGCATCCGCCGTCTGCCTGCTGCTGGTTTTGGTGGCCTGCGGCGTCTACGCCTTTGTGCGGGTGGGTACCATCCAGGATGCCATGGATCAGCTGTTGGAAACAGGCGACTTTACACGCGACGCCAAAGCCCGCAAGGGGGTCATCCGCGCGGTATCGGCGGCGTACTGGCTGGTGGTCGTGGCCATCTTCCTATTCTACACCTTCGGCCCCTATGGCAACGGCCAGCCGCAGTACAGCTGGTTCATCTGGGCCATTGCCGGCGTGGTATTTGCCGCCGTGATGGTGGTGATGAAAGCCGCCCAGCGCAAAAAGCAATAAATCTCTTTACATTTTCCAAAAACGCGCGTACAATAAGGCCATCTTATAAAGTAATGCTGCAGGCTTCCCGCCAGCCGGGCGGGAAGTGCGCAGTGCTGCTTTACCAATTAAGAGGGAGTTGTTTTGTATGAAGCGTATCGTATCCGATAAAGCCCCCGCCGCTCTCGGCCCTTATGTGCAGGCCGTAGACACCGGCAGCACCGTTTACTGCAGCGGCCAGCTGGGTATTGACCCCGCCACCGGCGCTCTGGCTGAGGGCGTAGCGGCACAGGCTCATCAGTCCCTGAAGAACCTGCAGGCCGTGCTGGCCGAAGCCGGTCTGACCCTGGACAATGTTGTCAAAACCACGGTCTTTGTACAGGACCTGGGCGACTTTGGCACCGTGAACGAGATCTATGCCCAGTATTTCCACGAGTATCCCGCCCGCAGCTGCGTGCAGATTGCCGCCCTGCCCAAGAATGCCCTGGTGGAGATCGAGTGCATCGCCGCGCGCAGTTAACATCACAAATAACAAGGCCCTGCCGAAAGGCAGGGCCTTGTTCCCTTTTATAAGGGGCTTAAATCACATTATACTCTTTCAACAGCTTTTCCACCTCGGTGCCTTCAATCTTTTTCAGGGCCTCTTTCAGGGCCAGCTTGCCTACCAGCGGCATCTCCATGTCGGTGATTTTCTTGCCGTCGCGCAGTTTCACGGTGGCGTCCAGCAGGCAGCGGATGTCATACACGCTGCCCCAGACCTCGGGCACGCCGCGGTCGACGTTCAGCAGGGTGTAAACAGCCTCCATACCGGTGCGGATGGAATACTCAGTGGTAAAGATGGTGTCGCGCTCGGTCTCTGCGAACTGGCCCAGGAAGGCGAAGTTCACAGCGCCCTCGGGCACGACATCGGGGCGGTCGCCCGCAGCACGCGGCATAAAGAAGGCATCAATATACGGCATCATGCAGGGCACAGTGTTGGCGCTGTTGGCCGCCAGCTCTTCGATCTGGTCGGCGGGCACGCCGATGTGGTACAGCCACTCCATGCAGATTTCCTTACCGGTGCATTCCCGCATCGGCTTCTTAACGAAGTCACCCGGCTTATCGCTGAACAAGCCGTAGACCCAGACGCAAAGCTGGTCCTTGGGCTGGTCGCGGAACTGCTGCTGGCGGTTCAGCGTCCAGCTAAGCAGCCAGCTGGAATCCTTGACGGTAACAATGCCGCCGGTAACCACCTTGCCGCTGAACGGGTCACGCTTGCAGATCTTTTTGATATAGGGAACGATCTTCTGGTCCAGGGTGGTGATGGTGGCGCTCATCCAGTTGGAGAGTTCGGGGTCATAGCAGAACTTATCCGGATGGCCGAAGCTGGGGTCCTGGGCTGCGATCTTGCGCCACAGATCCCAGCCGCCGCCCTCCTTGATTTCGGGGCGATAGGGGGCGGCGGTGTTCTGGCTGCCGATGGTGGAATTTTCAACACAGCCGCCGTTGGTGATAAAGACCAGGTCATTTTCGGTCAGGTCGATGCAGTCCTCCAGGCCATCGCGCAGGATGTCGATGCGGGTAGCCTGCTTTTTGCCGCCGGCGCAGTCAAAGGCCACGTTGACGACCTTGGTGTTGTAGTGGAACTGCACGCCGAAACTTTCCAGGTACTTGACCATGGGCAGGATCATCGACTCGTACTGGTTGTAGCGGGTAAAGCGCAGGGCTGTGAAATCAGGCAGACCGCCGATATGGTGGATATAACGCTGCAGGTAGCGCTTCATCTCCAGGGCGCTGTGCCAGTTCTCGAAGGCGAACATCGTGCGCCAGTACATCCAGAAATTGGTGTTCAGCACCTCATCGTCGAAGAAGTCGGTAATTTTCTTGTCGTACAGCTTTTCGTCCGGAGTCATAAACAGCTGCAGGATCTCCATAGCGCCCTTGTCAGACAGGCCGAACTTACCATCGGTGTGGGCATCCTGGCCGCGGTTGACGGTGGCACGGCAGAGGCTGTAGTTGGGGTCAGCCTTGTTCAGCCAGTAGTACTCGTCCAGCACGGTGTAGTTCTCGTCCTCAATGGAGGGGATGGAGCGGAACAGGTCCCACATGCACTCAAAATGGTTGTCCATTTCACGGCCGCCGCGCATGACGTAGCCGATGTCCTGATACTTATAGCCATCGCAGGCGCCGCCGGGGATGGGGTCTTTTTCCAGAATGTGGACATGCTCACCCTTCATCTGGCCGTCACGCACCAGGAAGCAGGCGGCAGACAGTGCAGCCAGGCCGCTGCCAATCAGATAGGCGGACTTGGCGTCGACGCCTTCGGGCTTTTTGGGGATAGCAAAAGCTTCATAATTACCGCTGGAATAATACATACAAAAACCTCCTTAGGTTTCATGCTTACGTTGTTTTTGGGGTGTTGTTGCTTGGGATGCTTATAGTATAGCCCGCGGGTGCCCTGCTTACAATCAGCAAAAAATCCCCAGTGATAAGTTTTTTATCACCGGGGATGAATTGTATAGATTATGAATGATTTATGACAGTGACGAGCAAAAGGCTCCCTCTGTGAGGGAGCTGTCAGCGAGGCCGACTGAGGGATCGTCCCGTCTGCGTTGTAAATCGGTCTACACCGTAAGGCTGCAATCCCTCCGACACGATTGCGCCATGCCACCAGCTTACGCGTCGGGCCCGTCTGTCGCTTTGCGGCATGCAGGGCATCAGGTCCTCGGTGCCGGGGATGATCCACGCTTTGGTGCGGCCCCCCAGTACCAATCAATATACAGGCGGTCAAACACGCCCATGATCAGCAAAATGGCGCCTAAAATGCCCTCTTTGACCAGTACATTCATGCGAACCCTCCTCAAGGTTGCCACGTCAAGGTTAGCATGGCATAACTCGACGCAAAACACCAGCCCCTCAACATTTTATATACAACAAAAATCCCCCTGCCGGACGCGTTTCTGCGCAGGCAGGGGTAAAACTTATTATAACGTAAAGGTAATCAGCTGAACATGACCACATCCTGGGCGGGCTTTTCGGCAGGCTCCACAGACAGGGCGGTCAGCACCGGGCCGGTGGAATCAGGGGTCTGGCCCTTGTAGATGGGGTGGTACTTCACGTTGATTTTAGCGGTGATGGTGATCCAGCTGCGCTGCTCCAGCGACTTATAGTCGTCGTACTTGCAGGGCATGCCGACAAACTGGATGTCCTGCACGCAGCAGGTCATGGCGAAGCGGCCGGGCACAAAGGCACCCTTGCCGGCCTGCGGGGTCTGGCAGACCTGGGCCAGGTATTTCACCGTCTTGCCGTCGTATTTCTTCGGGTCATCCATGCAATCCATGTACCACACGCCGAAGAACTCCTCCGGGATCTCGATGACCGGGGCATTGATGTCGAAGGGCAGCGGATCGGGGATGTCATCGTAGGCTACGCTGCCATCCTTGAACTCATAGGCGATGTCGCAGCGGCGGCTGGCCTGGCGCACCAGTTTGTGGATGAGCTGACGGCTCTCGTCGTCGTTCACGGCCTCGGCACGGTTGACCACCAGCAGCTCGCTGCCGCGCAGCTTGTCCAGCAGCAGGCCTCGCATGGCGTTGTCGCCGGCGTAGGTCTTGATGGTGGTTCCGTCGGCGGTGGCCAGGCACTGGTACACCAGCCAGTTATCCGGCATGGCGTCGTACAGTTCCTGCACCAGCCACATGCCGTTGTACTCGATGATGACACGGCCGCAGCCGGACTTTTTCTCCAGCGCTGTCAGGTTTTCGGGGGTCAGCTCGCTCTTGTCCTCGATTTGGGCGACATGCACGCCGCCGAAAGCGAAGCGCGAGGGATCATATTCCAACTCGCCCTCCTCGCAGACAAGCAGCAGTGTCTTGTCGCCGGAGTCGAAGTTGGGGTCTTCCATCGTTTCCTGGATGAACTTGGTCTTGCCGCTTTCCAGCTGACCAACAAACAGGTAAACCGGGATCTGTTTTGCCATGGTGGAAATCCTTTCGGTAAATCGTGAAGCATGCGGTCAAAGCAGGTCTGCCCGCACGGAGATAAATTGCGTTTGAATATCAGACGTGAAACAACGCGGCGATCTCGTGCTCCTTCAGGTCAGAGCCGATGACGCACAGCTTGCCGGTGACATCGGGGCCGCAGGCGCGGATCTCATGCTCGCCGGGAACCATGTCGAATTCATACCAGGTGTCGCCGCCATCGACGATGCCCTTGGCGCGCAGGATCATGCCGTAAGCGCAGCTGTCCAGCTTTTCCAGGGCGCTGTCCAGATCCTCGCGGCTGTACTTGTGGGCGGTCTCTTTGCCCCAGCTGGTGAAGATCTCGTCGGCGTCGTGGTCATGATGATGGTGATGATGGCCGCAGCAGCAATGCTCGCCATGCTCGTGATGATGCTCATCATGGTCATCATCGTCGTCATGGTCGTGATCGTGTTCGTCGTGGTCATGGTGGCAGCAATGCTCGCCATGCTCATGATGGTGCTCGTGCTCATCGTCATCATCATCGTCGTCATGATGATGGTGGCAGCACTCATGCTCGTCGCCATCCTCGTCATGGTGGTGATGATGGTGGTGTTCGTGTTCGTCCTCATCGGCGTGGGCCTCGTTGGAAGCTTTGGCCTCGGCCAGCAGCTCAGCCACCAAGTCGCGCTTGCCGTCCATGACGGAAACGATCTGGGCACCGGTCAGGGCGGTCCAATCGGTGGTCACGATGGTAGCGGTGGGGTTCTTCTCGGCCAGCATGGCGACAGCAGCGGCGATCTTCTCCTCGCTGGCGTTGCCGGTGCGGCTCAGGATAATGCAGGAGGCATGGCTGACCTGGTCATCATAGAACTCACCGAAGTTCTTCATATACATCTTGACCTTGTTCACATCGGCCACGGTGACAAAGCTGTTCAGCACGACAGGCAGGGTCTCGGCCACGCCCTCAACGGCGCGGGTCACATCAGACAGCTTGCCGACGCCGGAGGGCTCGATGAGGATGCGGTCGGGATGGTAGGTCTCGACGACCTTCTTCAGGGCCTCGCGGAAGTCTCCCACCAGGCTGCAGCAGATGCAGCCGGAATTCAGCTCATTGACCTGGATGCCGGCCTCACGCATGAAGCCGCCGTCGATGCCGATCTCGCCGAACTCGTTCTCGATCAGGACGATCTTCTCACCCTTGAAAGCTTCCTGGATCAGCTTTTTGATCAGCGTGGTTTTACCGGCACCCAAAAAGCCGGAGAAAATGTCGATCTTGGTCTTGTTTTCTGCCATGATTGTTACCTCTATTCAAATGTTCACAGATGTTAGCAATATATGTGTTTAACTGCTAATATCATTATAACAAACGCGTCAAGGGGTTTCGGGCCTTTTTGCGCGGAAATTTTTGAATTTTTTGAAAATTTATCGCGAAAAAGTCTACCCTCTTTATTATTTCCTAAGAAAGTGGTATGATATTCTTAGTCTACATTAATAAAAAGGAGCGATCCGTTTTGACTACCAACGAAAAAATCGCCGCACTGCGCACCGCTGCAAAAGCAGCCGGGGCCGACGGTGTGCTGCTGATGACCAGCGATCCCCATTGCAGTGAGTACCTGCCTGACTATTACAACGCCCTGCCCTGGTTCTCCGGCTTTACCGGCGAGAACTCCACCCTGGTGGTGAACCAGCACACCAGCGCCCTGTGGTGCGATGGCCGTTTCTATGTCCAGGCGGACAAGCAGCTGGCCGGCACCGAGATCCAGTGCATGCACGCTGGTTCTGCCGGTGTGCCTACTGTGGCCGAGTACCTGACCGCCAACTTCACGGCCGGCGAGACCCTGCTGCTGGACGGCAGCTGCGTGCCCGCCACTTTGGCCGAGGAATACGCCGCCGCCCTGGCCAAAAGCGGCGCGGCCCTCAAGAGTCAGGACGTAGCCAGCTCCATCTGGGATGCTACCGACGAGCGCAAGCCCTTGCCTGACACCGCCTGCGAGCTGCTGACCCCGGCCCAGACCGGTGCCACCGCTGCAGACCGCATCGCCCTGGTGCGCGCCGAACTGGAAAAGGCCGGTGCTACCGCCTTGGCCGTCACCGGGCTGGACTGCGTGGGCTGGCTGCTGAACCTGCGTGCCCGCGACCTGCCCTGCACCCCGCTGGCCGTGGCTTACGCCCTGGTCACCCGCGAAAGCTGCACCCTGTTCCTTGCGGACGGCCGTCTAAACGCCGAGGATACTGCCACCCTGGCTGCCAGCGGCGTGACCGTGCGCGGCTACAACGAGCTGGTGGATGCTGTTCACGCCCTGCCTGCCGACGAGGTGTTCCTGGTGGACGAGAAGGCCACCAACTACGACCTGTACACCGCCCTGACTGCCCATAAGACCGTGGCCGGTGCCGACCCCATCTTTGCGCTGAAGGGCATCAAGAACCCCACCGAGCTGGAGAATATCCGCGAGTGCCATGTCCGTGACGGTGTGGCTGTCGTCCGCTTCCAGATGGATCTGGAAAAGGCTATGGCCAACGGCGAGACCCTTTACGAGACGGACATCGAGACCATGCTGCAGAAGCGCCGCGCCGAGATGCCCGGCTACTTCGAGGACAGCTTCTCCACCATCGCCGCTTATGGCACCAACGCTGCCATGATGCACTACCATGCTGAGGGCGACGTCAACAGCAAGATCGAGCCGAAGGGCTTCCTGCTGGTGGACAACGGCGGCCAGTATGACTGCGGCACTACCGACATCACCCGTACTTACACCGTCGGCCCGCTGACCGACAACGAGCGCCGTTACTACACCTACGTGCTGCAGAGCCATATCGACATGGCCCGTGCGGTGTTCCTGGATTACTGCACCGGCTTTGCGCTGGATACCTTTGCCCGCGGCCCTGTTTGGGCACACCAGATCAACTACCGCTGCGGCACCGGCCACGGCGTCGGCTTTATCTCCGGCGTGCATGAAGGCCCCCAGAGCCTGCGTCCCAACAACCCCATCATCTTCAAGCCGGGCATGACCATCACCGACGAGCCGGGTATCTACGAGACCGACGAGGTAGGCATCCGCATCGAGAACGAGCTGGAGTGCATCGACCTGGGCGACAACCAGTACGGCCATTGGCTGGGCTTTGCCCCGCTGACCTTGGTGCCCATCGACACTACCCCCGTACTGGTGGACGAGCTGAGCCGCGACCAGATCACCTGGCTGAACAACTACCACGCCCACGTGTACGAAATGCTCAGCCCCCGCCTGACCGAGGACGAAAAGGTGTGGCTGAAGAATAAGTGCGCACCCATCGGCCGGTAATATAAAAACCATTTGGTGAACCCAAAAATCTTTGTGCAAAACCACCTTTGCATTTCCCGGGTGAAATTGGTACAATAAAAGCAATAACGAGTGGCGTAACTGCGTAAATCCGGTTATCGCGCCACTCGTTATTTTTTTGTGCTTTTTTACAGGAGGAACGTATATGCAGCAAAACCAATCCCAAAACCCGATGGCGGTCGAGCCTGTACCCAAACTGATGGCCCGCATCGGCCTGCCCATCGTTTTATCCATGATCCTGCAGGCCGCTTACAACGTAGTGGACAGCGCCTACCTGGCCCGCATGGCAACCGGCGACGAAACCGCCCTGACCGCCTTGAGCCTGGCTTTCCCGGTGCAGTTGTTTATGGTGGCGGTGTCCATCGGCACCGGCGTTGGCACCAACGCCCTGCTGGCCCAGCCGTTGGCGGGGCTGTTCTCGCTGTCGGCCACCACGCACACCATGTGTGTGGACTGCATGCGCATTGTCTCGCTGGGCTTTTTGTTTGCGGGGCTGTGCATTGCGTTCCAGGGGGTGTTCCAGGCATTGGAATGCGGCGTAGAGTCGCTGGTCATCTCGCTGTGCCGCCAGGTATTGTTTGTGCTGCCGCCGGTCTGGGCGCTGACCCGGCTGGTGACCGGCCCGGAGAATGTCTCCCTCGTCTGGTGGCCGCTGGCCCTGGGCGAAGCCGCCACACTGGTAGTGGCGCTGGTGCTGTACCAGAAGCGGGCGAAAAAACGGATAGATTTTTAAAGAAAGCCGCCGGAGGCACAACCTCCGACGGCTTTTGTATAGGATGACTTTTAGACGACAAACTGGAAGTTGTTTATTAAACCTTTTTAACCTTAACCAACAACATCATAGGTCTACGCA
>OOAH01000396.1_pt1 | contig 52775 bp, 49 predicted proteins | sample 1671801 | NCBI WGS metagenome assembly OOAH01 (sample SAMN06348194, study PRJEB24527) | human gut metagenome | biome: human gut; feature: ankylosing spondylitis patient; material: feces | host: Homo sapiens | place: China | collected 2015-10 | reverse complement strand
GGCACTCGTACAACCGGAACGGCGGCTATTTCTGGCAAAACAGTGACTTTTACTGCAGATGGTGACGAATGATGAAAGAACTGAACTTTGACTCCGGGCTCGTTACATACGCCTTGAACGGCAAGTGCGAGGTCTCTTTTAACCCCACCGACAGCAATTTTGTGGAGCGGCTGTATTCCGCCTTTGAGGATTTGGACAAGAAACAGGAGAGCTACAAGGCCCAGATTGAGAAGATGGCGGACAAGAAGGAGATTTTCGAGTTCGCCAGAGAACGAGACGCAGAGATGCGCGGTATTATTGACGGCGTATTCGAGGCTTCCGTCAGTGAGGCGGTGTTCGGCGGGATGAACGTCTACGCCATCGCCAATGGCCTGCACCTGCCCAAAGCGCAGGTCATCTCCGCCCTGCAGGCCGCCGGTCTTGATGAGCGTTCCCGCCCCGAGCAGCTGACACTGGAGAATTACTGCGCTCTGCAGACGGCACTGACAAACACTTAAAACAGCAAAGCAAAACGCCCGGTAAGCATCACGCTTACCGGGCGTTTTTCAGGAGTATATAGAGTAGGGTGCAATAAGGAAAAGCTTCTCTAAATATTCCTCAAGAACAATCCATCAGCTTTATGTACAGCAACATCTGTTACAATATTCTGAATTCAACCCTGACTCCGCGTTATGCGATTCTACTGCGTTTACGACTTGTTTACGACTTGTTTTTTTACTGTTTAGGACGCAAAAAGACATACAAAAGCAAGAAAAAAGCGCGTTGCAAAGTAAATTTACTTTGCTAACGCGCTTTTTTAAGTTTGGAGCTAGTAACAGGAATCGAACCTGCAACCTGCTGATTACAAATCAGCTGCACTGCCAATTGTGCTATACTAGCGGGTACTAGATAATAATAACACAATTGGCTGTTGTTTGTCAATGCTAAACTTACAGCAGCGCGATGCCCGCCTTCTCGCAGGCAGCTACGGTGTCGTCGTCCCACAGGCTGACCTGCACCTCGCCTACGTGTGCCTTACCCAATAGCAGCATGCACAGGCGGCTCTGGCCGATGCCGCCGCCCATGGTCAGGGGTAGGGTGCCGTCCAGCAGCATCTTGTGGAAGGGCAGTTCCGCACGCTGCGGGCAGCCGGCTTCTTCCAGCTGGCGGCGCAGAGATTCCGCATTGACACGGATACCCATGCTGGAAAGCTCCAGCGCGCAGCCCAAGGGCACATGCCAAAAGAGAATGTCGCAGTTCAGCGCCCAATCATCGTAGTCCGGGGCGCGGCCGTCGTGGGGCTTGCCGCTCTTGAGTTTGCCGCCGATCTTCATGATGCAGATGGTGCCATGCTCCTTGGCAAAGGCGTTCTCGCGCTGTTTGGAGGTGTAGTCCGGGTACATGTCCTCCAGTTCCTGGGTGGTGATAAAGGTCACATCGCGGTCCAGGTGGATATTTTTCAGCTCTGGGAACTTCCAGCGCAGCTCATCCGAGGTCGCGCAGACAGCATCCACAATATCCCGCACAGTGTCCTGCAAAAAGTCCAGCGTGCGCTGGTCGGCGGTGATGACCTTCTCCCAGTCCCACTGGTCGACATAGATGCTGTGCAGGTTATCCAGTTCCTCGTCGCGGCGGATGGCGTTCATGTCAGTCACCAGGCCCTGGCCGGGGCGGAAGCCGTACTTGTACAGGGCGTAACGTTTCCATTTAGCCAGGCTGTGCACCACCTCAGCCTCCTGGTTCAGGCAGGGGACATCAAAGGAGACTGGGCGCTCCACACCGTTCAGGTCGTCGTTCAGGCCGCTGCCCTGCATGACGAACAGGGGAGCGGTCACGCGCTTTAGGTGCAGGGCCATGCAGATCTTTTCCTGAAAGATGGTCTTGATCAGGCCGATGGCTTTCTGTGTGTCATACAGGCCCAACAGGCTTTGGTAGTTTTCCGGCAGAGTGATCTTGCTCATAGTTCATTTCTCCTTTAGCGTATTTACTTTCCCTATAACTTAAGCCTTGGCAAACTGGCTTTCGTACAGCTTGGCGTAGAAGCCTCCGCGGTCCAGCAGTTCGTCGTGGGTGCCGCGCTCAATGATATTGCCGTCCTTCATCACCAAAATCTGGTCGGCATTTTTAATGGTGGACAGGCGGTGGGCCACAATAAAGCTCGTGCGGCCCTTCATTAGTTCCTCAAAAGCATCCTGTACCAATACCTCGGTACGGGTATCGATGCTGGACGTTGCTTCGTCCAAAATCAGGATCGGCGGGCGGCGCAGCATCACGCGGGCAATACAAAGCAGCTGGCGCTGGCCCTGGCTGATATTGCCTCCGTCCTCGGCTACCTCGGTATCATAGCCGTTGGGCAGGCGGCAGATAAAGCTGTGGGCACGTGCCTTTTTGGCTGCTGCGATGATTTCTTCCCGCGTGGCATCGGGCTTGCCGTAGGCGATATTCTCGGCAATAGTCCCGGCTTTCAGCCAGGTCTCCTGCAGCACCATGCCTAGGTTGCCGCGCAGGCTGTCCCGCGTCACGGTGTCGATGGGATGGCCGTCCAACCGCAGGGTACCGCCGTTGATCTCGTAGAACCGCATCAGCAGGTTGACCAACGTGGTCTTTCCGCAGCCGGTGGGGCCAACCAGAGCAATACGCTGGCCGGGCTCCACTTTCAGGTTCATATCCTCGATCAAGGGCACATCCGGCACATAGCGGAACTTCACATGCTCAAACTCGACCGCACCGGCACCGTGGGGCAGTTCCACCGCATCCGGGGCATCTGGCAGGATGGGCGTTTCATCGATAAAGTCAAACACACGCTGGGCGCAGGCCAAAGCGTTCTGGAACTCGGTCATGACATCCGAAATATCGTTGAACGGCTTGGTGTACTGGTTGGCGTAGTTCAAAAACACGGACAAATCGCCGACCGTGATGCCACCTGCGATGGCCGCAAACGCGCCCAGCACGCCGACCGCGGCATATACCAGCGCATTGACAAAGCGGGTGCAGGGGTTGGTCATCGATGAGAAGAACACCGCCCGCACGCCGCAGCTTTGCAGGTCCAGGTTGATCTTATCAAAGCGTTCTTCGGCGCGGCTCTCGTAGCCAAAGGCACGCACCAAATGCTCGTTGCCGACCAGCTCATCCACCAGGCTTGTCAGCTCGGCGCGGGTCTCGCTCTGCACCTTAAACATCGAGTAGGTGTGGGTCGCAATAAAGCGCGCCACAAAAATCGACAGCGGCGTCAGCGCCACGACCACCAGCGCGATGCGCCATTCAATGAACAGCATCACGCCCAGCGTACCGCAGATGGTCAGGATGCCGGTAAACAGCTGGGTGAAGCCCAGCAGCAGGCCGTCGCTGAACTGCTCCACGTCGGTGGTGATGCGGCTAATGGCATCGCCGGGACGGTGGGCGTCCATATATTTCAGGGGCAACTGTTCCAGCTGCTCAAAGGCGCGCACACGCATATCGCGCACGACGTGGAAGGTAATACGGTTATTGACCACGTTCATCAACCACTGCGAGACAGCCGTGCAGGCTACTGTGCCCGCCATGGCAATGGCCAGCTTGCCCACGCCGCCAAAGTCTACCTGGCCGGGGCCGATAATATGGTCTACCGCCTTGCCGGAGATGACCGGAGCCAGCAGGGTAGTGACCACAGTAACCACGGCCAGCACCAGCGTCAGTACCACCAGCCCGGCATAGGGGCGGATCAGCTCCAGCACACGGCGGAGCGTGCCCTTATTCACTTTCTGTTTCCGCTTACTCATAAGGTCTTCTCCACCTCCTCTTTGCTCAGCTGGCTCAGGCAGATTTCTTTGTAGACCTCGCAAGTCTTCAGCAAATGGCTGTGCGTGGCGTCGCCGGTCAGCACGCCGTCATCCAGCACTAAGATGTGGTCGGCGTGCTGCACGCCGGCTGCACGTTGGGAGACGATGAATACCGTCATTCCTTCGGTCTTTTCTTTAATAGCCTTGCGCAGGGCAGCGTCGGTGGCAAAGTCCAGTGCCGAGGCACTGTCGTCCAGAATCAAAACCTTTGGCTTCGGCACCAGCGCGCGGGCAATCGTCAAACGCTGGCGCTGGCCGCCGGAAAAGTTGCGGCCTGCAGTCTCCACGGGCGCATCCAGCATACCGGGCTTGGTGCGCACAAAGTCTGCTGCCTGGGCAATTTCCAGTGCCTGCCAAATTTCTTCGTCGGTGGCATCGGGGGCAGCCCAGCGCATGTTATCGCGGATGGTACCGGTAAACAGCACGGCCTGCTGGGGCACAATGCCCACCATGCGGCGCAGCTGGGTAAAGCCGTACTCTTTTACATTGTGGCCAAACAGCGACACCGTGCCGGTCGTTGCATCATAGAAGCGGCACACCAGGTCGATCAAGGTCGATTTACCGCTGCCGGTACCGCCGATAACGCCAATGGTCTCGCCAGGCTTAGCCGTAAAGCTTACATTGGTCAGGCTGGGCGCACCGGCGCCGTTGTAGGTGAAAGTCACGTCGTCAAACTCCACAGCCGGGGCAGCGGGTTCTGCATCCAGCTCTGCGGCGGCAGGATCAGGCATCGTGGTGTGCGTGTTCAAGATCTCGTTCACGCGCATACCGCTGGCCAGGGCGCGGGTCACCGAGATGACCAGATCAGCCAGGCGAAGCAGGCTGACCAGAATTTGGTTCATATAATTGATGAGCGCGATGATCTCGCCCTGAGTCAGCGCGCCATTATTGACCTCGTGGCTGCCGCGCATCAGCAGGGCAATGATGGCCAGGTTGATGACCAGGTAGGTCAGCGGGTTCATCAGGGCCGAGATGCGGCCTGCCATCGTCTGGATGCTGCGCAGGTGGTCGTTGGTCTCTACAAAGGCGGCCAATTCGTCCGCCTGGCGTGAGAAGGCACGCACCACACGGGCGCCCACGTAGTTTTCACGGGTCAGCAGGGTGACCTTGTCCAAGCCGTTCTGGGCCTCATGATAGATGGGCACCGTGGCGCGCATAATGAGATAAATAATCAGCGAAATAACGACCGTTGCCGCAATAAACAGCAGGGTCAGCCGTGAGCTGATGGTGTAGGCCATGATCAGCGCGCCAATGACAATGAACGGGCTGCGCAGCAGCAGGCGCAGCATCAGGTTTACGCCGTTCTGCACCTGGTTGATGTCGCTGGTCATGCGGGTGACCAATGTCGGGGTGCCGATGCCGTCCAGCTCGCTGTAGCTCAGCGTGTTGATATGGCGGAACAGGTCCCTGCGCAGCGCGGTACCGAAGCCCAGCGCCGCTTTAGCGGAGAAGTACTGGGCCGTCAGGCTGCAGGTCAGGCCGATAGCTGCCAGCAGAATCAGCAGACCGCAGCGTTGCCAGATGAACACGGCATCGCCATTTTTGATACCGGTATCGATAATGCTCGCCACCACCAGCGGCACAAAAAGTTCAAAGGTTGCTTCCAGCATTTTAAACAGGGGTGCCAGAACAGCCTGCTTTTCGTAGCCCTTGATGTAGCGCATCAGTTTGTGCATGTTGGTATCACCTCATACTCGGATTTTGCAGACTTTTTTATTATAACACATCGTGAAGCGTTTGTCATTCCATGTTTTCCCTTGTTTCGAGGATTATTTATGCGTCGAACGTCTATACTGACTATAGGAAAAATTTAGGAGGCGCCAGAATGCTATTTCGTTCTTATAAAGGGCTGTCCCGCGGGGCCTCGCGCACGGTGCGCACGGCGCTGCGCCTAGCCGGGCAGCAGGGCTGCGCCACGGCTGATACCGGGCACCTGCTACTGGCCATGCTGCAGACAGCCCAGGGCCCTGCAGCGGATTTTCTACGCCGCAAGCGCGTTACCACTGCCTCCTTGACAGAGGCCGCCCCCAAGCGCAGCGGCACCGGCCAGCCCCACCGCCTGCGCAAAAACGACCTTTCCTCGGACAGCCGCAAGGCCATCGAGTTTGCCATTTTGGGTGCCCATGCATCCAGCGCCGCCAAAGCCGAAAACGAGCACCTGCTCTGCGCCATGCTGGAGGACACTGCCTGCACGGCCAGCATCTGGCTGGCGGCCGCAGGCATCGAGGTGCCCCAGGCCGCGCGGGAGTGCCGCCAGCTTTCCGGCCAGATGACACTGCCCGTACAGCCCCGGATGAGCACCGCCCGCAGCGGCCGCCCCAGTGAAAAGTACGGCCGCGATCTGACCCGCCTGGCGCAGGAGGGCCGCCTGGACCCGGTGCTGTGCCGGGAGGAAGAGCTGGAACGCATGGTAGAAATTCTGTGCCGACGCCAGAAGAACAATCCCTGTCTGCTGGGCGAGCCGGGCGTTGGCAAAAGTGCCCTGGCTGAAGCGCTGGCCCAGGCGATTGCATCCGGCCAAATCACCCCGGCACTGCGCGGCAAGCGGGTGCTGGCACTGGACATGGCCTCGATGGTAGCGGGCACCAAGTACCGCGGCGATTTTGAGGAGCGGTTCAAGAACCTGCTGGAAGAACTCTACCGCGACCGCAGCACCATCCTTTTTATTGATGAGATCCATCTTATCGCCGGGGCCGGTGCGGCCGAGGGGGCCATCGACGCCGCCAGCATCCTGAAGCCGATGCTGGCCCGGGGCGAGATCCAGCTCATCGGTGCCACCACGCCGGAGGAATACCGCAAGACCATCCAGAAAGATTCCGCGCTGGAGCGCCGCTTTGGAAAAGTAATGGTAGAAGAGCCCACCCCCGAAAACGCTGAAAAGATTTTGCTGGGCCTGATGCCCCGTTACGAGCGTTACCACTGTGTCGCCATCCCGCCCGAGACGATTCACGCCGCCGTGGAGTTAAGCGTGCGCTACCTGCCGGGGCGTTTTTTGCCGGATAAGGCCATCGACCTGCTGGACGAAGCAGCCGCCGCGCTTCGCATAACCGACAAGGAATCCTCCGGCCGCAGGGTGCTGACGCCGCGTCATATTGCCCGGGTCGTCAGCAAGGCCAGCGGCGTCCCGGCCGAGCGGGTAGGGGAAGCCGAGCGGGAGCGGCTGAACCAGCTGGAAGCCCGCCTCAGTGCCGAGGTCATCGGCCAGCCCGCTGCTGTTTCTGCTGTGGCCGCTGCCATCCGCCGCAGCCGCACCGGCCTGCGGGAGAACGGACGTCCCATCGGTGCCATGCTGTTTTTAGGTCCCACCGGCGTGGGCAAAACGCAGCTGGCCCGCACACTGGCCAAATGCTGGTTCGGCAGTGAGAAATCCCTGCTGCGCTTTGACATGTCCGAATATATGGAGAAGCACACTGTCGCCCGCCTGCTGGGCGCGCCGCCCGGCTATGTCGGCCACGAGGAAGGCGGCCAATTGACCGAGGCCGTGCGCCGCCGCCCCTACAGCGTGGTGCTGTTTGACGAGATTGAAAAAGCGCACAGCGACATTCAAAATCTGTTGCTGCAAATCTTGGAGGGTGGCTCTTTGACCGATGCCCAGGGGCGGCGGGCGGATTTTTCCAACACCATTATCCTGCTCACTTCCAACCTGGGTGCCCGCTGCCTGTCCGGGCAGACAGCCCCGCTGGGTTTTGGCACTGCGCAGACCGAGCGCTCCCGCCGCAGCAAACAGGCAATACAGGAAGCCAAGGATTATTTCCGGCCCGAACTGATGGGCCGCCTGGATGAAGTCGTCGTCTTTGATCCACTCGGCCCCGAACAACTGGCTGGTATTGCTGACCGCCTGTTGCGGGAACTGGAAGTCCGCGCCGCCGTGCAAGGGTATCTGCTTACCCATACTGCGTCCGCCGCCAAAGTGCTGGCAGGGGACACTGTGCCGCCCTACGGCGCCCGCGAACTGCGCCGCAAGGTCAGCCGCGCCGTCGAGCAGGCCCTAGCCGACCGTATCGCCGCCGGCACCGCCCGCCCCGGCACATTGTACACCGCCGATGCCGACACCGACGGTCATATCATCCTGACCGAAAGCGATGCGGCTTTGTGCGTATAAATATAAAAATAAAGGCTCCCCTCAGGGGGAGCCTTTATTTTTAATACCCTTTTAATCTTACGGCTTCACGCTAAATTCCTGCTCGCAGTATACGCAGCGGTACTTTCCGCTGGGGGTCAGCGCAAAAATATGGTCACAGCCTTCCTCAATCGAGGTAATGCACCGCGGGTTCTTGCACTTGATGACATTGACCAAGCGCTTGGGCTGCTCGGGGCGGCTCTTTTTCGCCACGTGGCCATTCTCGATGAACGTAATACTGATCTTCGGGTCCACATAGCCCAAAATATCAAAGCTCAGGCCGCTCACGTCACCCTCGATTTTGATAATGTCCTTCTTGCCACTTTTCTGGCTGCGAACATTCTGCAGCAAGGCCACGCTGGCGTCGCTCAGCTTTTCCAGCTCCATCAGGTGGTACAGGGCCAGGCCGGTGCCTGCGGTGATATGGTCAATGACCACGCCGTTCTGAATTTCATCAACCTTCAACATCGAAAGCTACCTCCCCAGTTTTAGGATCTTTCAAGCCAAGCAGCGTCATGATCAGGGCCATGCGCATATGCACGCCGTTCTGCACCTGATCAAAGTAAGCGGCACGCGGGTCATCATCCACATCCAGCGTGATCTCATTCACACGGGGCAGGGGATGCAGCACCGCCATGTCGGCCGGGGCCAGATCCAGCTTTGTCTTGGTCAGCACGTAGCTGTTCTTCAGGCGGATGTAATCTTCCTCATTGAAGAAACGTTCGCGCTGCACGCGGGTCATGTACAGGATGTCAAGCTGGGGCAGGGCTTCTTCCAGGCTGCGGGTCTCGACATACTCAATGCCGTTGGGCTCCAGAATTTCGCTGATGATGTAGTCCGGCACACGCAGTTCTTCGGGCGAGACCAGCACAAACCTCATGCCCGGCAGGCGGGACAGGCTCTTGATCAGGCTGTGCACGGTGCGGCCAAACTTCAAATCGCCACAGAAACCGATGGTCAGGTTGTCCAGGCGGCCCTTGCGCTGGCGGATGGTCATCATGTCCAGCAGCGTCTGGGTGGGGTGGCTGTGGCCGCCATCACCGGCATTGATGACCGGGATGCGGCTGTAGCGGGAGGCACGCAGCGGGGCGCCCTCTTTGGGGTGGCGCATGGCGGCAATGTCGGCCACGCAGCTGACCACGCGGATGGTATCAGCCACGGTCTCTCCCTTGCTGGCGCTGGAAACACCGGCATCGGGGAAGCCAAGCACCTGGCCGCCCAGGTTCAGCATAGCAGCCTCAAAGGAAAGGCGGGTACGGGTGCTTGGTTCATAGAACAAAGTGGCCAGGCGTTTGCGGGCCGCTACGTCGCGGTAAGCGGCCGGGTCCTCATGGATACGGTCGGCAAGATCCATCAGACTGAGCGTTTCTTCCAGCGTAAAGTCCGCCGGGTCGATCAAATGTCTCATACACATTCCCCTTTATTCAACGGTCTATGATCTTCTCGGCAGCACCGCACCTTGCATTGTGCAGCACTGCTGTATGTCAAAGCGGTCGCCCGCCTGAACACCATTACAAAAGCTTGCGCACCATCGCAAAATCAAAGAAATCAGTATAATAAGTTTGGCAGCACAGCACCGGTTTGCACAGGCGGGAGTAGCAGATCTCCTCCAGCTGCAAAAGCGCCTGTTCGGGGCGCAGGGCCAGCTGGCGGCGGATGCCTGCCGGGCCGGACACTGCATGCAGGTGGGCCACAGTCTCCGTCACTTCAGTATGGCAGTGGCGGGCGGCAATATCAAAAATGGGCTGGCTGAAATCAATGCCTTCCAGCCGCTTATTGTCAAATAAAGAAAGCGGCAGAATATCGGTGGAAAACAGCACCGGCGTATCATCCGCCATCACGCGGCGGCGCACAAACACCAACGTCTGCGGGGCGTCGGTGGGCAACTGCAGCTTTTCGGCCAAAGCGGGGGAGGCGATTTCCCGCGTTACGCTCAAGTTATCGCTGCGGGGTTCCTTGCCAATGGCGCGGATCATTTTATAGAATTCCAACTTCTGATCCATGCGGTTTTTCAGATGCACCACATCCCGGTTTACCAAGGTGCCAATGCCGCGCACACGTTCCAGGTAGCCGTCGCGCTCCAGCTCGCTCAGGGCGTCGCGCACTACCGTGCGGCTAACCCCCAGATCGGAAGCCAGCTCCAATTCACTGGGCAGCTGGGCAGCACCGCTATAGCGGCCATTTTCCAGTTCCTCCAGCAGGCGGGCAGCCGTATGCTGGCTGCGCAGCTCACCGCCCAGCCGGTTTTCGGTCTGTTTATTCATCGATCAAATTCCTTTCGGGCCCGACATACGTCTGCCAGGCAGCATTTATCGCAGTAGGGGGTGGTGCGCGCCGTGCACACCGCGCGACCATGGTCTACCAGCCGGTGGCAGAAATCACTGCCTTCTTCCGGCGGAATGATCTTCCACAGTTCCTTTTCGACTTTTGCCGGTTCCTTAATGCCGTCCACCAGGCCAATGCGGTTGCACAGCCGGATGCAGTGGGTGTCAGTCACGATGGCCGGCTTGCCGAACACATCCCCCATAATCAGGTTGGCGCTTTTGCGGCCCACACCGGGCAGGCTCAGCAGCGCGTCAAAGTCGCTGGGCACTTTGCCGCCGTATTCATCCCGCAGCTTGCGCATACAGGCAGAAATATCCCGCGCCTTGCTGCGCCCCAGGCCGCAGGGTTTTACAATGGCTTCGATTTCTTCCGGTTCGGCCGCTGCCAACGCTTCCACACTGGGATATCTGGCAAACAGGTCCTGCACCACCACGTTTACACGGGCGTCGGTGCACTGTGCCGCCAGCCGTACCGACACCAACAGCTGCCAGGCGTGGTCATAATCCAGCGTACATTCTGAGCGGGGGTATTCTTTTTTCAGCCTATCAATACAGATCCGTGCGAGTTCTTTTTTAGTCACAGGATTCGCTCCGTTTCGTTTTCTTCCCTTGATTTTACCACGATGCGCCCTTTTAATCAAGCGCAGAAGTATGATGTTTTGGTACATATCCCCCCATGTGTTTTCCTGAATCGCTGATACGGCAAAATTTTCCCGCAAAAACACAGTTTGCATCGGCCTTTTATCGGTGCTGCCTTGATTTCACCGCCAAAATCACCTATAATTTAATGATAAGAATTTCTATTTTATGCGGCATACACGCCGCAGCAATTTTAGCTAAATTTATAGTAAGTAAAGGAAATCCACCATGGAGCCATTGGCACAGCGTCTGCGCCCCCGCACTTTGGATGAAGTCTGCGGACAGCAGCATCTTTTAGGCAAGAATCAGGTTTTCCGCCGAACGGTCGAAAGCGGCCATATCCCCAACATGATCTTCTACGGTCCCTCCGGCGTAGGCAAAACCACTGTAGCCAGCATCATCGCTGCAGGCAGCGGCATGAAACTGCACAAACTTAACGGCACCACCGCCTCCACCAGCGACATCAAGTCGGTGCTGAACGACATCGGCACCTTGGGTACCGACGGCGGCATCCTGCTGTATCTGGACGAGATCCAGTACTTCAACAAGCGCCAGCAGCAAAGCCTGCTGGAATGTGTAGAGCAGGGCACCGTCACCCTGATTGCCTCCACCACCGAGAACCCATACTTTTATGTATACAACGCACTGCTTTCCCGCTGCACGGTGTTTGAGTTCAAGGCACTGACCGCCGCCGACATCCGCCAGGGCTTGCAAAACGCCGTAGCCCGCCTGGGGGCCGACGACCAGACGCCGATTTTGATCCCGGACGACGCGCTGGACTACCTGGCCCAAAGTGCGGGCGGCGATATGCGCAAAGCCCTGGGCAACCTGGAGTTTGCCGTCACCGCTGCGCCGATCGAGAACGGCACCCGCACCATCGACCTTTCCATGGTGCAGCAGGTAGCCGTGCGCACTGCCATGCGGTACGATAAGCTGGGCGACGACCATTATGATATTGTCTCGGCTTACCAAAAGTCGATGCGCGGCTCCGATCCGGACGCCGCCCTGCATTATCTGGCCCGCCTTCTGGAAGCCGGTGACCTGCCCAGCGCCTGCCGCCGCCTGATGGTCTGCGCCTGTGAGGATGTTGGCCTGGCCTGGCCGCAGATCATCCCCATTGTAAAGGCTGCCGTGGACATTGCCAACGCTGTCGGCCTGCCGGAAGCTCGGCTTCCGCTGGCCGATGCTGTGGTATTGGTCGCCACGGCACCCAAATCCAACTCTGCCCACAATGCCATCAACGCCGCCGTCGCGGATGTCCAGGCAGGCCGCACCGGCCCCATCCCGCGTCAGCTGCAAAACAAACACTATGACGGCGCCGACGCCAAGGTCAAGGGCCAGCATTACCTCTACCCTCACGATTTTCCCAACCACTGGACCGCCCAGCAATACCTGCCCGATGCCATCAAGGACCGCCGCTACTACGAACCCGGCGACAACAAAAACGAGCAGGCTTTTGCCCAATACTGGAAGATGATCAAAGGAGAATAACCATGTCCACCCTCCACTGCGAAAACGTTACGTTTCCTTCCTCTGACAGGAAACATACCTCCTCGGCCGTCATTTATACCTGCCCGGACGTGCCCGTGCGGGCAGTCATCCAGCTCAGCCACGGCATGTGCGAGTACGTCCGCCGCTATGCACCGATGGCGGATTTCTACGCCGCCCATGGCATTGCCCTGGCAGGCAACGACCACCTGGGCCACGGCGACACCGCCCAAGCAGGGGAGCACGGCCACTACGGCGAAAAGGACGGCCGCTTTCATCTGCTGGACGACCTGCATACAATGAACAGCCTGCTGCACGAGCGTTTTCCCGGCCTGCCCATCATCCTGTACGGCCACAGCATGGGCAGCTTTTATGCCCGATGGTACGTTGAAAAGTGGCCGGAGAGTATCACGGCACTTATCATTTCCGGCACAGCTGGTCCCAGCGTGATGAACGCCATCGGCCAGCGTCTGGCTGCTCTGATTGCCGCCGTCAAGGGCAACGACGCCGTCTCGCCCTTGATGGTCAATCTGAATTTCGGCAGCTATTGCAAGCGCATCCCGGATGCCGCCTCGCCCAACGCCTGGCTCAGCCGCGACACCCAGGTCGTACGGGATTATGACGCCGACAAGCTCTGCACCTTCTCGTTCACCGCGGGCACCTACCGGGAGATGCTGGCCACCCTCAACCACGTCAGCCGCAAAAGCTGGGCTGAGGGAATCGCCAAGGACCTGCCCATCCTGCTCATCGCCGGTGACGCTGACCCCGTAGGCAACTATGGCGCCGGTGTACGCACCGTTTGGGCCATGCTGGGCGACGCCGGTGTACAGGATCTGACCTGCCAGATTTACGAGGGTGCCCGCCACGAACTACACAACGAAACCAACCGTCAGGAGGTATTCGATTATGTCCTGACCTGGATCGAATGCCATATTTAAATTCATTTTATATCGCATTATCGAGAATCCTCGGCTTATACCGAGGATTTTTTATTTTACCTATTGACAATGCTATACCTCGCGTGTATTATTGTATTAGATGCTTAACACAAGCATACAGGAGGCAACCAACATGAATTGGAACATAACCGCCGGGCGGCCAGTGTATGTCCAGCTGATCGAACAGCTGGAGCTGGCGCTGGTGGCGGGGGAATTTCCGCCCGGCAGCCGTATCCCGCCCGTGCGGGAGCTGGCCGCCGATGCAGGCGTAAACCCCAACACGATGCAGCGCGCCCTGCAGGATTTGGAAAGCCGCGGCCTGCTGCAGGCGCAGCGCACCGCCGGGCGTACCGTCACAGCCAACGATACCGTATTGCAAGCTCTGCGCCGCAAACGCGCCGCCACCCTGGCCCGGGATTTTCTGCAGCAAATGCACGCCCTGGGCATGACCGCAGCAGAGGTCGAGACCCTACTGCGGGAAACCGAAACATCAGAAAAGGAGTAACACAATGGAACCTGTATATGAAGTCCACGGCCTGTGCAAATACTACGGCAAAAAGGCCGCGCTGGATGGCGTGGATTTTACCGTAGAGCCGGGCAAATTGGTGGGCCTGCTGGGCCCCAATGGCAGCGGCAAAACGACCCTTATTAAAATTTCCGCCGGGCTGCTCACGGCCGACAGCGGCACCGTCTGTATTGATAAAGCACCGGTAGGTGTCTACACCAAGGCCATCACCAGCTACCTGCCGGACCGCATGGCCCTGCCTACCGAGTTCACCGCCGCTGACGCCGTAAGCCTGTACACTGATTTCTTTGCCGATTTCGACCGTACCAAGGCCAACGCCATGCTGGCCGACCTGCATCTGAATCAGCACGATCGCATCGGCGCTATGAGCAAGGGCATGCAGGAGAAAATGCAGCTTTGCTTAACGATGAGCCGTGCCGCCAAGCTGTACCTGCTGGACGAACCTTTGGGCGGTGTTGACCCCGCCGCGCGGGAATACATTTTAAACACCATCCTGCATAACTACAGCGAGGACGCCGCGCTCGTGCTCTCCACCCATCTGATCGGCGATATTGAAAAAGTGCTGGATGAGGTTATCTTCCTCAAAGACGGTTCTGTCATGCGCCAGGTCGGCGTGGACGAGCTGCGTGAGGAGACCGGCACCAGCGTGGACGCTTATTTTAGGGAGGCATACAAATGCTGACGAAACTTTTAAAATATGATTTCAAGGCCACCGGCCGCATCATCCTGCCCATCGCGGGCGGCGTGCTGTTATTAAACTTTGTCTCGGACCTGCTGGGGCATTATGTCAACAACACCGGCCATACGATGCCCTGGGTCGGCTTTTTTATGGGGCTGCTCACCCTTGCCACGTTTTTGGGCATGCTGGCGGTGCTGGCCATCTGCTTTTTTGCCAGCGTGCAGCGCTACTACAAACTGTTGGGGGAACAGGGCTACCTGATGCTGGCCCTGCCGGTACACGCCTGGCAGCACATTGCCGCCAAGCTCATCTGCGGCGTCGTGTGGACGCTGTTCGGCTTTTTCTACTTTGGAATCTGCGGTACGCTCACCCTCTCGGCACTGGACGGCGACAGCTTTTCCCTTACCGGCGTAAACATCCAAGATGTTCCGCTCCTGCTGTTATTCTTCCTCCTGATCCTTGCGCTGATTGCCGGTGCGCAGCTGCACGCTTACCTGGCCTGCGCCTATGCGGGGATGTTTACCCAGCATCGGCTGACCATCAGCATCATCAGCTACTTTGTAATTGGCTTTATCGGACAAATGCTGAGCCTTGTCGGCACCATTGTTTTTGCCATTAAAGTATATCCGTCCCTCGATAACATCGGCAGCATGGTCGAACTGCAAAACGGCATACTCCTTTCCATCTGCGTCATCTTCCTGCTCACCCTGTTGGTGGACGCCCTGCTTTGGGCGCTGACTCAGTGGCTCATGAGCAGCCGCCTCAATCTGGCTTGATTTTTCCGTTCTCTGTTCCGATTAATAAAGAAAAGAGCCTGTTTTTTCATGCAATCTCGTATGTTGTTTCCTGCATCTTCTAAAACGAGGCTTTCACTTTTTGTCATCTGTACCGTGATGCCCTGTCTGTTTTTGTACAGCTGCATTATCAGCAGCGGATCAGGGGTACACGGCGGCTCGGTGCTGGCGCTGGCGCTCATGTGGTTACCGGGGTCGGCTATCGGCTATGCTGTTATTGCGTTCCTTATTTACAAACATTCCAAAGCCCCCTAAACATAATAAGAACCCCCAGGCAGGAACCTGCCCCCCATAAAAGGGGATGCAGGCTCCTGCCTGGGGGTTCTTTCCTTATTAATTACTTAATTACAAAACAAAATCCCGTATTGCTTCGGCATCGTGCAGGCCTTTGGTGTACAGCTTTTTCAAGGCCTCCTGGTCGCGGGTCAGCGTTTTGACACCGCAGGTGTCGTCAGGTGCAATGATGAGCACTTTGCCCTCGGCAGCCAACTGCTGTGCTTTCTGGATGCCTTCATTATAATGTTGGGCGCGCAGGGCCAGCTGTTCGGCAGCTTTCGGGTAGCGTCGGCGGATGACGCGTGCCAGCTTGCGGTCGGTGCTGTCGGCGCGGATGATCCCGGCGGGCTTTGTCAAAATCAGCACCACCTTATCGCAGCCATCGGCAAAGGCCTTGTCCAGGGGGATGGTATCGCCCAAAGCGCCGTCATAGTAGGGGACACCATCAATCACAATGGGCTTGCAGGCCACCGGGATACAGCAGGAGGCCATCAGCACGCGGTAGTCGTCCTGGTGCAGATCACTGCGTGTAAAGTATTTCGGCTTGCCAGTGGTTGCATTGGTGGCAATCATGTACCATTCCGCCGGGTTTGTGTTCATTTTTGCAAAGTTCAGTGGGTTTTCGCCGCCCGCATTGCTGAGCGTCCCATAGATATATTGCAGGTTCAAAAACGAGCCGCCGTGCAGCATGTTGCCCGCGCCCATGTACTGCTTGCGCATCGAGTATTCCTCGTAAAACAGGTAGTTTCGCCCGTGCTGGCCGCTTATATAGGATGCGAGGTTTGCACAGCCAGCCGAAATGCCGATGCCATAATCAAACTGTACCTCGTTTTCCATACACCAGTCAAACACGCCCGCCGCATAAATGCCGCGCAGGCCGCCGCCTACGTCGATCACGCCAATTTTTTCCATTTGTTGCTTCCACCTCTTATGCAACAAATTATACACCTGTCACACGCGCAAAGTATCATACAATCTGGCGCAGATGCCCGAAATTTTGTCCTTTTAGGGCATAGCTATTTTAACCGCACGCCGCCACAGCTTCCACCGCCGTTTCCAGTCCGCGGGCAATTTGGCGCAGGTCCATGCTGGGGGTGCCCAGCGGCTTATTGATGACCTGCTCCATCGCATAGGGCACATGGATGAACCCCCCGCGCACATTGGGGTACTTTTTATCGATGAGATACAGCAGGGTATACAGCAAATAGTTGCACACATAGGTGCCCGCCGTGTAGGAGACCGCGGCCGGTATCCCGGCATCCCGCATCCGCTGCACCATGGCTTTTACGGGCAGGGAGGTGAAGTAAGCGGTCTCACCGTCCTCCCGGATGGGCACATCCACAGGCTGATACCCGGCATTGTCCGGGATGCGGCCGTCCATAAGGTTGATGGCCACTTTCTCCGGAGTGATAGCCGCGCGGCCGCCCGCCTGTCCCACGCAGATGACCGCATCGGGTTTATGCCGCTGCATAGCGTCCTCCAGAACCGCACCGGCGCGGTGGAACCGGGTTGGGACTTCCAGCTTGATGATCTCGGCCCCGGCAATGGTGTCAGGCAGCAGTTTGACTGCCTCATAAGCCGGGTTGACGGTCTCGCCGCCGAAGGGATCGAAGCCGGTAATTAAAATTTTCATGGCAGAGCGCCTCTTTTCGCAGTTTTTTGCCATTATAGCATATCTGCCTCTCCATCTCAAGCACCGTGCCACACCGCACTTTTGCCGTAATCCTCCCCATTTACACATTTTTTAATGATTCATGAACATTTCTTTACAGATTTATTATAAGTTTTAGTTGACAAATACTCTCCATGCCGTATAATGTATCTTGTGTGTGCATCTATAGGGTAAATCTTTTATGCCCTGACACATTGGCGTTGTATGTGCTGCTTGTAGCGGACCTGTCCACCGGGACCGTGTAACAAACCTTTGCGGGGCGGCATAATTGGCGCTGACTCGTTAAGCGCTTTGTGCCGGCCTAAGGAAGAAACGGTGCGAAAAGAAAGTGCTGTAACGGGAAATTCCGCAAAGGGGGATGCAATAATAATGAATGAGAATCTCATCGTATCGCTGAAAGACATTGTTGTTGATTTTGACGGGCAGAAGGTCCTGGACGGGCTTTCCCTCGACATTCACGACAAAGAGTTCGTTACTTTCCTTGGCCCTTCCGGCTGCGGCAAAACGACCACTCTGCGCGTGATTGCCGGGTTTATTACCCCAAAATCCGGCAATGTCTTTTTTGATGGCAAAGACATCGCCGACCTGCCACCCTATAAGCGCCAGGTCAACACGGTGTTCCAGAAGTATGCGCTTTTCCCGCATCTGAACGTCTTTGAAAATGTGGCGTTCGGCCTGCGCCTGAAAAAGTTGCCGGAGGAAGAGATCCGCCCGAAAGTTCTGGAAATGCTGGAGACCGTCGGTCTGAAAGGCTTTGAGCGGCGCAGCATCCATCAGTTGTCTGGCGGCCAGCAGCAGCGTGTGGCCATCGCCCGCAGCCTGGTCAACCAGCCTCGCGTGCTGCTGCTCGACGAGCCCCTGGGTGCCCTGGACCTGAAGCTGCGCAAAGAGATGCAGCTGGAGCTTAAGCGCCTGCAGCGCGAGATGAATATCACCTTCGTTTATGTCACCCACGACCAGGAAGAAGCCCTGACCATGTCGGACACAGTCGTGGTCATGTCCGGCGGCAAGATCCAGCAGATCGGTTCGCCGCAGGATATTTACAACGAGCCCAAGAACGCCTTTGTCGCCCGCTTTATCGGTGATTCCAACATCGTGGACGGCGTGATGCTGCGTGACTTTTTCGTCAACTTCGGCGGTCATGACTTTACCTGTGTGGACCGCGGCTTCAAGCCCAACGAGCCGGTGCAGGTCGTCATCCGTCCCGAGGACGTGCAGATCGTGCCGCCGTCTGTCGGCATGCTGACCGGCCTGGTGCGCGAGGTCATCTTCAAGGGCGTACATTTTGAAATGCACGTGGATGTGGAAGGCTATGAGTGGCTGATTCATTCCACCCAGGCAAGCCAGCCCGGCGAACTGATTGGCATGAACATCGGCCCCGACGAAATTCATATCATGAAGCGTTCGGAGGTGTAAGCGATGCTTAAATCCAAGACCTCCCGCTGGCTGGCCGGGCCGTATCTGCTCTGGATGGCCGCTTTCATCATCGTTCCGCTGTTCATCGTTATCTGGTATGCACTGACCAACGCAGATGGCCGGTTCACGCTGGATAACCTGACCCAGATTGGCCGCTACTCCAGCGTTTTCATGCGCAGTTTGATTCTGGCTGCCGTGTCCACGGCCATCTGCCTGGTCATGGCGTTTCCCGTTGGCTATTTTCTCTCCCGCCTGCGTGCCAACAAGCAGCATATCATGCTCATGCTGGTCATGCTGCCCATGTGGATGAACTTTCTGCTGCGTACCTATGCGTGGATGACTTTGCTGGAGAAGAACGGCCTCATCAACAAGTTTTTTGGCCTGTTCGGCCTCGGACCCTTTAACATGATCAACACCTCCGGCGCAGTGGTGCTGGGCATGGTGTACAACTACCTGCCGTTTATGATCCTGCCCATCTACACGGCCATGACGAAGATCGACAACTCGGTCATCGAGGCTGCACAGGACCTGGGCTGCAACGTCTGGCAGATCTTGTTCCGCGTGCTGGTTCCTTTGACCGGCCCCGGCATTGCCACCGGCATCACCCAGGTGTTCGTGCCTGCGGTCTCTACCTTTATCATCAGCCGTATGCTGGGCGGCGGCTCCAACCTGCTGATTGGCGATTTGATTGAGCTGCAGTTCCTGGGCAATTCCTACAACCTGAACCTTGGCTCTGCCATGAGCCTGGTGCTGATGGTCATCGTCCTGCTGTGCATGAGCTTCACCTCCAGCTTTGATGAGTCCGAGATGGAAGGGGTGATGTAAGATGAACAAAAAGCAATCTGTTCTCTTGCAGCGCACCTATATCATCCTGGTGTTCTGCTTCATGTACCTGCCCATCGCGGTCATGATTGCCTTTAGCTTTAACGAGAGCAAGTCCCGTTCCAACTTCACCGGCTTTACCCTGGACTGGTACAAGAGCCTGTTCCACAACGAAATGATCCTCTCGGCGCTGGGCCTCAGCCTGGTGCTGGCGCTGGTATCCAGCGTGGTAGCTACCGTACTGGGTACACTGGCTACCATCGGCATCAACTCGATGTCCCGCAAAAGCCAGCTCATCATCAACAACATCAGCTATGTGCCTGTCGTCAACCCCGAGATCATCACCGGCGTTTCGCTGATGCTGCTCTTCGTCATGGCGCAGAATTTCGGCATCGGCGGCGAGAGCGGCATCTTCGGCTGGTTCACGCTGTTGATTGCCCATATTACCTTTAATATTCCGTATGTCATCTTCAACGTAGGCCCCAAGCTGCGCCAGCTGGACCCCAGCCTGTACAACGCAGCGATGGATCTGGGCTGCACACCGCGGCAGGCCTTCTTCAAGGTCATCATGCCGCAGCTGTCCCCGGCCATCCTGTCGGCATTCCTAATTTGTCTGACCTACTCCATTGATGACTTCATGATTTCCTACTTCAACTCCGGCACGATGCAGACATTGCCCATCGCAATCTACTCGATGACCCGCAAAAAGGTCAGCCCCGAGATCAACGCCTTGTCTGCAATCATCTTCTGCGTCATTCTGGCCATTATCCTCATCTCCAACGAGATGGATTCCCGCGCATACCGCCGCAACCAGAACGCCATCCGCAAGGCGATGCAGGACGAAGGGGGGCGCTGAAGATGAAACTGAAAAAGTTTGCTGCAGCAGTTTCCGCTGCCCTGATGCTGGCTGTTTTTACCGCCGCACCTGCGCTGGCTGCTGACGAGATCGAAGTCAACGAGGACATCTCCGTCTCCGGCGACTACGACTGGACCCGTTTTGCCAACGACCACATCACCCTGAATGTCTACAATAACGGCCTATACATCTCCGATGGCTCCGATGACAGCGTGAATGTCGTCTCTGCCTTTGAGGATCTCACCGGCATCAAGGTCAACTACACCACCTACGATTCCAACGAGAGCCTGTACGCCAAGCTGAAATCCGGCGGCGTGTCCTACGATGTCATCTTCCCGTCGGACTACATGGTAGGTAAGATGATCAACGAGGGCATGCTGGCCGAGCTGGATATGGATAACATCCCCAACCTTGCCGGCGTGGGCGAAACCTATCTCGACCGCAGCTTTGACCCCGGCAACAAGTACAGCGTGCCTTACATGTGGGGCACCACAGGCCTTATCTACAACACGACGATGGTCGAAGAACCGCCCACGAAATGGGCCGACATGTGGGATGTGGAGTACACCAACAATGTGCTGATGTTCAACAACTCCCGCGATGCTTACGCCATCGCCGCCAAGGTAGCCGGCCTGTCGATGAACCCGCAGTCTGTGGACGAGATTACCGCCATCACCGAAAAGCTGAAAGAGCAGAAGAACATCGTGCAGGCTTACGTCATGGACGAAGTCTTTGACAAGATGGAGGGCGGCGAAGCCGCCATGGCCCCGTACTACGCAGGCGATGCCATCACGATGATCGACGAGAATCCCGACCTTGCCTTTGTCCACCCGGAGGAAGGCGTCAACTTCTTCATCGATAACATGTGTGTCCCGGCCAACGCCAAGCATAAAGAGGCTGCCGAGATGTTCATCAACTACCTGTGCGAGACCTCTGTCGGCCTGGCCAACTGCGATTTCATCGGCTATTCCACCCCGTTGACCGCCGTGTGGGAGGAACTGGACGATGATCTCAAGTACAGCGAGATTGCCTATCCCAGCCAGGAAGTACTGGACAAAGCCGAGGTTTTCAACACCCTGCCGGATGACATCAACGCTGCCATGGACGCCCAGTGGAGCGAGATGAAGAGCTACGAGGAGGGCGGCAACGGCTGGATGGTCGTTGTCATGCTGCTGGTGGCTATCGCTATCTCGGCGTTCAACATTTGGCGCAAGCTGCGCAAAAAGTCCCGCGATAACTACTGATTTTACAAAGCGCTCTGCCTTTTTGGCAGGGCGTTTTGCTTTTTGTGCATTTTCGTGCTATACTGTTGAACAAATCCTATCTTCTATCGATTATAAGGAGCGCACGCCATGTCTGCAGCACCCAAATCCTATACCGAAAAATTCACCGTCTACCGCCACGATGGCGACCATCTCGGCAATGTAAAGCCCGGTGCGTTGCTGCGCTATGCCCAGCAGATCGCCACCACCCACGCCGAAGCCGCCGGGCTGACCGATGAAGTTTACACCGCCACCCGCACGGCCTTTGTGCTGGCCAAGCTTGCCCTGCACATCAACCGCATGCCCCGCGTGGATGAGGAGCTGACCCTCGTCACCCAGCCGGAGTGCTGCAAGCGCGCCGTCAATAAGCGCATCACCCATTTTTATGATGCCGCCGGAGAGGAAGTTGCCGTCATCGACAGCCGTTGGGTTCTCATCGATATTGACAAGCGCATCATCCTGCGCAAGCACCCAGAGCAGTTTGCCGACCATTGGGCCGAGGATGTGCCCTTTGCACTGCCTATGAAGATGACCAAGGCCGCGCCCGAAGCCTGCGAACTGGCAGGGGAGCCGGTCGCCAGCTATTCTCGCTGCGATATGAACGGCCATCTCAATAATACGCGCTATGCCGATATTCTGTGCGACGCGCTGCCCTGGTCCGTGTGGGACCAGGGCACCGTGCAGGATCTGCTGCTCTTCTACCACCGCGAGGTCCCGCGGGGTGAATCCTTTACCCTAAGCCGTGCCCGGACCGGCGAAAAGCAGTATTATTTCAACGGCGAGCGCGAGGGCAAGTCCGCCTTTGAGGCCAGCATCACTTTTGCCTGATTTTTTATGTAAAACTTAGAATCTCTACATAAACCCCTGTTACACTGTTTGCAGTAAAACGTGAAAGGGGTTTTCTTAGTATGCTTACCGCAAAACGCGCCGGGCTGTCCGGCACCGCGCTCAAGACCATCGCCCTGGTGCTGATGGTGCTTGACCACATCCATTATTTTTTCGAGTTCACCGGCCTTGTACCGGAATGGTTCAGCATGGTGGCACGGCTATCCGCACCGCTGTTTTTGTTCTGCACGGTCGAGGGTTTCGCCCACACGCATGACCGCAAACGATATTTCCTGCGCATCTGGGCCATTGCCACGGCGATGGGCACGGTCGAATTTTTTATGATGTACGCCGGTGTGCTGCGTCGCGGCGACGGCTTTTACCCGCTGAACGCCATCATGCAGAATTTCGTTATCCTCTGTATCATATGGCAGGGCATTGACTGGCTGCGGCAGCGCCGATTTGTCATGGGGCTGCTGGCCGTTTTGCTGCCGGTCGCCTGGCCGTTTTTGGTCGTCGCGTTATTGTCAGCTTTCCCGCAGATCAACCAGATGCCGGTGGCCTCCACGGTCATCAGCTATCTGATCAGCGCGCCGCTGCCGATGTGGAGCAACATCACCGATGGCGGCTGGGCGTACCTTCTGGAGGGCATCCTGCTGTATGCGCTGTATTTTCACAAGCGGCTGCGCCTTGTTGTCTGGGCAGCTGTAACATTTTGTTTTGAGTTTGGCATGGTCTATTTGCAGCTGCGCGGCACGCCGGATTTCGCCTTTTCGCAGATGTTCACCACTTATTACGAGTGGTTCGGCGTCTTTGCCGTGCTGCCCATGGCGCTGTACAACGGCCAGCGCGGCAGCGGGCACAAACTGCTGTTTTACTGGTTTTATCCCGCGCACATCTACCTTTTGTACGCAGCATCCTGTCTTGTCTACACGCTCACACAGTGAGGGGTTCTTATGGCCAACATTCTGGCGGTCGATGATGACCGCGACCTGTGTACCTTATTGAAAACAGCACTTGAGCGGGACGGCCATACGGTTGAGACCCGCTGTGCCGGGGCGGATGTGACCGCCGCGCTCTGCCGCTGGGCCGATTGCATCCTGCTGGATATCATGATGCCCGGCGAGGACGGCTTTGCCACCTGCCGCCGCATCCGCACCCTGACCGAAGCGCCGATTTTATTTTTGACAGCCCGCACCGATGAGCCGTCGGTGCTGACCGGCCTTGGCATTGGGGCAGACGATTACTTAAGCAAGCCGTTCCGCATTGCCGAACTGCGCGCCCGTGTCAATGCCCACCTGCGGCGGCAAAACCGTGCCCCGCAGCATCGGCTGGTGCGCGGCGGCGTCTGCTTTGATTTGGCCGCAAAATCTGCCGCCGTGGGCGGCACGCAGCTGCCGTTCACCAAGTCCGAGTATGCCATCTGCGAGTTTCTTGCCCTGCACGCCGGGCAGACATTTGGCAAAGAGCAGATTTACGAGGCTGTGTTCGGCTACGATGGCACGGCCGATGACACCGCCATTACCCAGCACATCAAAAACATCCGCGCCAAGCTGCGCACCGCCGGGCTGGCCAGCCCGGAAACCGTGCTGAAAACCGTATGGGGAGTTGGATATTTATGGAACGCCGCCGACGCCTGACTTCTTTGCGCAGCGTGCTGCTGCGCTACCTCTGCCTGTGCGGCGGGGGATGCGCACTGATTCTGGTCCTTTGGTGGGGCATTTTTATGCAGCTGATCGATAACGGCTTTCTGCTGTCTGCCACAGCCTCGGCACAAGCCTGTGCCGAGGCGCGTGAAACGGTCGCTTCCATGACGGCAGATACCTTTGACCCATCCGCAATCAGTTCTCTTTGCCGCTATGCCGTCGTCTGTGATGCCAACACAGATGCAGAGCGCGTAACCACCACCAATATGAGCGCCCACCAGCTGAAAACCGCGCTCAACGACCTGCACGGCGGCAGCGGCAACCTGGGGATGATGCAGTATCAGTACATCGTCACCATGGCTGAAGGCGCCACCTGCCTTTTGCAGTACGACTACGCCGTACCCTATGCCGACCCGGCCCTGCGGGAACGCCTGCCGGATTTTCAAACCTGTTACATTATCTTGCTGGTCGTTTTGATGTTGGCGTGGCTGGCCGTAACCACCCACCGTACCGTGCGTACCTTTACGGCAGAGACCTCCCGCATCGACGAGGCGACGCGCCAAATCGCCGCCCAGCACCCCGAAGCTGTTGACGTAGACCACGCGCGCATCCGGGAATTTTCGGCCACGCTGCAAGCCCTGCAGACTATGGGCCAGCAGCTTACCGACAGCCTGCAGCGCCAGTGGCAGCTGGAGCAGCAGCGCACCGAGCAGGTGGCCGCGCTTGCGCACGATTTAAAAACGCCGCTCACCATCATCCAGGGCAACGCCGAACTGTTGGCCGAAACCGCCCCCGCCCCGGAACTGGACGCCATTTTGCGGGCAGGGGAGCGTGCCCAGCAATACCTTGCCGCCCTGCGCAGCGCAGGAACCGTGCCCGCCGCCCGCCAGTTGACTGACAGCCACACCCTTGCCGCCGCGCTTGCTGATACCGCCCAGGCCCTCTGCCGCCCGGCGAAGCTCCACTTTGTTTTGCAGGAGCAATGGCAGGGCCAGTTTCTCTGCGCCGCCCCGGAACTCAGCCGTGCACTTGAAAACATGCTGGACAACGCCGTGCGCTATACTCCCGCCGGTGGCACCGTCACGCTGACCATCAGCAAGCCAGAGGACACGCTGGTTTTCACTGTCACCGATACCGGCCCAGGCTTCACGCCCGAAGCCCTGCACAAGGCCGGGCAGTTCCTCTACACTGACGCCGCCCGCCCTGGCAACGGCCACCAGGGATTGGGGCTGTACCTGGCCCGCAGCGTGGCCCAGGCCCATGTTGGCAAGCTGGTGCTTGCCAACACCGGCACCGGGGCGCAGGTGCAGCTTTGCCTGCCCATTCAATAAAAGATAAAGGCCCGCCGAAGCGAGCCTTTGCCTGTAAAATTTCAGTTTTTCCATTCCCGTGCCTGCGTGATGGCCAACCCGTCCGGTTCCACGCGGCACAGCAGAAACAGCACCTTGACCCCAGCCGTCCGGGCTTGTGCCAGTGCTTCGGCAAATTGCGGGTGGGTCGCGGTGTTGGGACGTACTTCGGCCACGCCTTCCATCTGGATGACAAATGCTACCGCACAGTGGTAACCCTGCTGCGCCGCCTTTGCCAACTCGTGCAGGTGCTTGACGCCGCGTAGGGTAGGGGCATCCGGGAAATAGCCGATGCCGTCCACTTCCAGCGTACAGCCTTTCACTTCCAGCAGGTACTTTTCTTCGCCTTTTTCCATGTAGAAGTCAATGCGGGAGCCGCCGTAGGTATACTCCGGCCGCACCAGGTCATACCCTTCCGCTTGCAGCCACTCCTGCACCACCTTGTTGGGGGCCTGGCTGTCGATGTTGACCCACCCCAGGCTGGGCTTGTACACTGCCACCAGATCATATTTGGTTTTGCGGTTCGGGTTATCGCAAACTTCCAGCCGCACATCCGCACCGGGCAGCAGCAATTCTTTGCAGCGCCCGGTGTTTTTTACGTGGACGGTCTGCATCGCACCGTCTACTTGCACCTGCGCAATGAAGCGGTTGGGCCTGCTCACAAACTGACCGCTGATGATCGTGTTATATTTCAAAGTAAAACCTCGTTTATGATAAGCATTATGTCTCACATCCAATATTTATTATAGGGGATACGCCCAAATCCTGCAAGGCGGCAGGGGACTTTCGCAGACACATTGTAATTGCCCCTGCCGTGTGGTAAAATCAGGTAAAATAAAATATCATTGCAAACGAGGTGTATTCGATGAATGAGCCAAACCGTCCCCTTTGGCAGATTATTCTTGCTGCCGCAGTTCTTTTCGGCTTCTTCGTGCTGTTAACGGTCATACGTACCTCTAAAACCGATACCACCCCAGAACCAACCCCCACCCCGGCAGAATCTCCCATCGCTGAGGAACCCGCCCATACCCCCGCACCAACGCCCACCGAGTCGACCGCCGAAACCACCACACCGGAAGAACCTGCCGAAACCACCGCACCAGAAGAGAACGGCGAGCTATTCTCCAAAGACTACATCGGCTCGGGATATAAGACCATTTATAACACCTATCTCAAAGCTACTTCCAACACCCTCGAGTACGGACTGACCGCAAAGGGGGACGGCTATTACATCGTAAACGACACCGAGGACGCCGTGGAAATTTTGCAGTATGACCGCGAGTCCGCCAACGGCAGCTGCGGTCTGTATGTATACGAGCGCTGCGAAAAGGACGCCTACGGCGGCTGGTCTCGGCAGGAGGCCCAGATTTTGAACATCTACGCCTATCGCTACTGGGAAGACATCGCCGTCGCCAGCGGAAAAACAGGCTGGGGTGATGCCCCCAGCCGCGAGTACAGCGAATTGACGGGGGAGTGACCTCTGCGGGCCGCACCATGCCATTTCCACCCACGGATCTGCACGGCACAGCCCCAAATGTGAACATTTTGAAAAATGACAAAAAAATTACAAAAAATGCTTGTAACCCTATTGACATCTGGTGACAAAAAGGTTACAATTTAGTTGCAAGTTAGATAACACCCCAAGTTAAATAACTTTACCACATTTTTCATGTGTTCTTCTCCTCCTTTCTTAAACCCCGCCCCTCCCTCAAGGGCGGGGTTTCCTTTTGTTGTGTAGTCTTTTTTTCAAAAAACACTTGCGTCGGCGAGACAACTATGCTATACTTAAACTCGCATGAGATTTCAAAGGAGTGCTAACTATGAACTGGTATGAGATTGCTCTCGGCGTTGTTCTGATCGCCGTTTCGCTTCTGATCATCGTTTTTACCCTTGCACAGGAGCAGAAGGGCCAGGGCCTGTCTGCCGCCATCATGGGTGATAACACCGCTATGGCTGCCGGCCGTGAGCGTGGCGTCGATGCAAAGCTGGCTAAGCTGACCAAGATCTGCGGCATCATTTTCTTTGTCGTCACGCTGGTCGCTTGCGTTCTCAGCGCACGTCTGTAAGGCAGTTTACAATGCAATAAAAACCGGTCCGCTCCTGCGCACATTGGTGGTGTAAGGCGGGCCGTTTTTTATGGGAAAGTTTCGGGGCATTTGTGCCCAAACAGGAAGGGCCCTGCCGGACGACAGGGCGACGTAAATCAAAGGAGTAACTATGACACCCTTACAAAAAAATATCCTTGCCGCCGTCAAGCGCCGCCCCATGACGCTGCGCGAGCTGCAGAACAACCTGCAGGTGGATAATTCCCGCCTGCGCACCTCTGTCTCCGCCATGGTCGCTACCGGTGAACTGGCCATGAAAAACGGCACCTACGTGCCCGGTTTTGCCACCTACGAGAACCCCACCGCTCCCGGCGGCAGCATTCCTTGCACGCTGGTCAAGCTGGCCGCCCGCTTCGGCTTTGCCAGCCGTGATGACGGCGAGGGTGACATTTTCATCCCCGGCCGCGCCCTGCACGGTGCCATGCCCAACGATAAGATTCTCGTCAAACTGTTTGACCATCCCCGCGTGGAAGGTTCCTCTGAGGGCGAAGTTCTGGAAGTCACCGTGCCTAACAACCGCTTTGCCGGCACAGTCTGCCTGTCCGAGGATGGCCGTCTGGCCGTCGAGCCCGACGGCTGCCGCGATGTCAAGTTCCTGCTGGCCAAGCAGGGCAGCGAGGGCGTGCACCTGGGTGATAAGGTCGGCTTCCTGATTACCCACCGCGGCGAGCGTCATAACGCCCACCGCGCTGCTGTCGTCGAGAAGTTCGGTTCCTCCGACTACGCCTCCGAGTGCGCCAAGGCCATCCTGTACGGCCGCAACGTCCGCCTGGAGTTCCCGCCGGAGGTCCTGGAGGAAGCCCGTGCCTACGACAACGCCACCATCGACCAGGCCGAAGCCGCCCATCGCATGGATCTGCGCGCCATCCCCATCTTTACCATCGACTCTGCCGAGACGAAGGACATCGACGATGCCATCAGCCTGCAAAAGCTGGAAAACGGCGGCTACGAGCTGGGCGTCCACATTGCAGACGTCAGCCATTACGTCCGCCCCGGCTCTGCGCTGGACAACGAGGCCTACGAGCGTGCCACCAGCATTTACTACGCCGACAAGGTCATCCCCATGCTGCCCACCCAGCTGTCCAACGGCATCTGCTCGCTGAATCCGCAGGAGGACCGCTTTGCCTTCTCCTGCCTGATGCGCCTGGACGAGCAGGGCAACATCCTGGGCTACAACTTCGTCAAGTCCGTCATCCGCAGCCGCGTCAAGGGCGTGTACAAAGAGATCAACGCCCTGCTGGAATCCATGGCCGCTGAAACCACCGAGCCTGTTGAAGCCGACGAGGCCGCCGGACCGATCGATTCGGAGATGCTGAACGCCCTGAAAGAGAAGTACGCCGAGGTACTGGAGCAGCTGCCCATCATGGACGAGCTGTACCGCAAGCGCCTGGTGCTGCGCAAGCAGCGCGGCGGCATGGATATTGAGTCCGACGAAGCCAAGCTCATCATCGATGAAAACGGCCGCTGCGTGGACATCGTCAAGCGCGGTCGCGGAACTTCCGAGTGCATGATCGAGGAGTTCATGCTGCTGGCTAACCAGTGCGCCGCCAACGCAGGCCGCACCAACAAGGTGCCCTTTGTCTACCGTGTGCACGAAGCCCCCGATGCCGAGAAGATGGAAAAGCTGTCTGCCACGCTGCTGGCCTGCGGCCTGAACGCCAAGTTCAAGAATCCCATCCCCACGCAGCTGGAACTGGCTGCCCTGCTGGACGAGACCCGCGGTCAGCCCATCCAAACCCCCGTACACACTGGCATCCTGCGCAGCATGCAGAAGGCCCGTTACGCCCCGCAGCCCTTGGGCCACTACGGCCTGGTGCTGGCGGACTACGCCCACTTTACCAGCCCCATCCGCCGTTATCCTGATCTGGCCATCCATCGCATCCTCAGCGAGATGCTGCTGGGCGCCAACAACGCCCAGATGACCAAGGACTTCACCGACTTTGCCGCCCGCGCCAGCGAGCAATCCAGCAGGCAGGAAGTCACCGCCGTCCGCATCGAGCGCGACGTCGAGGACCTGTACAAGGCCGAATATATGCACAACCACCTGGGCGAGGTCTATATGGGTACCGTGGCTGGCATCACGCCGCGCGGCGTCTTTGTGGAGCTGGAGAACACCGTTGAGGGCTTTGTCCCCGCCGCCGAGCTTTGCAAGGGTGAGCCGCAGGTCGTGGACGGCGTCAGCATGGTCGACCCGCTGACCGGCCGCACCTGGATGCTGGGCACCTCGATGAAGATCCGCGTGGCCGCCGCGGATGTTGCCCTGGGCCGTATCGACTTTGAGTATATGGTCGAGTGATTTTCCTTATTATAAAAGCTCAATAATCTCAAAGAGCCTGAACAGCTTGTGTAAAGCAATCATTCAGGCTCTTTTTTATTGCACTTTTTCTATTTTGTTCCGTTTCTCAGCGCAGCATGGCCGTGATGCTGCGGTTTACTGCCTGCGTTTTGTCGGCATCTTCAAACTGCAGCCGGTGTCCGGCATCCGGCACGATCAGGCAGGGGATAGCCCGTGCCTTGCAGAACTGCTCCAGCTGGTCCGCCGCCAAGTGAGCATCCTTGGTGCCCACCACCGCGCCGAACACATCAGCATCCTGCGGCAGTTCCTGCAAAGTTTCCTCCAGCGGCGTCAGCAGAAAAAACCGCGGCCGCAGCCCCAGCACCTTCGCCGTACGCACCGCGCAGAGCGTCCCCAGGCTTTTTGCAAGGAAGGCCACATCGGTATAGTCTGCAAAACGAACGCCGGAAAGCCGCCCCAGAATCGACGGCAGAGCCAGCTCCGCTGCGCGGCCCATATCGGCCGTGCCGTCAAAAGGCACACCGGCGAAATCCAGGCACAGTGTCTCGTACCCGCGCGCCGTATAAAACGCCAAACAATCCTGCATCAACTGCTGACGGCAGGTATACCGTATTCCCGGAAACGCGATAACAATTCCTCTTTTCATCATAAACCCCTCCCACGACAAATAAAAAACGCTGACAGCATAACACTATCAGCGTTCTTTATGGCGGAAAGAAAGGGATTCGAACCCTTGAGGGCTTTAGGGGCCCTACACGATTTCCAGTCGTGCGCCTTAGACCAGCTCAGCCATCTTTCCATATTCAGTTGCGCGTCTCTCAAGAGCGCTTTAATATAATATCAGTTCAAGGGATAAATGTCAAGGCTTTTTTACAATTTTTTTCAAAAAAGTACAAATTTAAAAAATCGCAAGTTTTGCACTTGCAAAACACATTCGTTCGTGATAAAACATATTGAGAATAAGATAAAGGGGATGTATTTTTTCGTGTATTCCATATTTCGCAACTTGGCCATTATTATTTTAAGTGCTAAATTTTGCGGTCTGGTCGCCCGTAAATGTAAGGCGCCCCAGGTCGTCGGTGAAATTCTCGCCGGTCTGCTCATCGGTCCCTGCCTGCTGAACCTCGTGCAGATCAGCGACACAATCTCGGTCTTTGCCGAGATTGGCGTTGTGCTGTTGATGTTCTCCACCGGCCTTGGCACCAACCTGAAAGAGCTGCTGCGTGCAGGCCCCATCGCTACGCTGGTCGCTTGCATCGGCGTGTTTGTACCGCTGGTAGGCGGCACGCTGCTGTATGGTGCCTTCTTTGGCCTGGGGGAAATCGGCAGCCCAGAGTTCTACCGCGCACTCTTCATCGGCACGATCATGACCGCCACCAGCGTTTCCATCACGGTGGCCACCCTGCAGGAGTTGGGGCAGTTGAAAGGCTTCCTTGGTACCACGATCGTCAGTGCTGCCGTTATCGATGACGTCATCGGTATCGTCGTGCTGACCTGCGTCATTGGCGCCAGCTCCGGTACCGGTACAGGCCTGGGCACTGTGCTCATCAACACGGTGTTGTTCTTCCTGGTTTCTATCGGTGTCGGTGTGGTCATTCACCATGCCATGAAATGGCTGGACAAACGCAACCCCCACACCCAGCGCATCACCGTTGTCAGTATCGCTTTCTGCTTTGCCATGGCCTATATTGCCGAGCAGTTCTTTGGTATTGCCGACATCACCGGTGCCTACATTGCCGGCATTGTGCTGTGCGCCATGGACGATGCCTCCTACGTTGAGCGCCGCATCGACATCAGCAACTATGTTATCTTCGCCCCTGTGTTCTTCGCCAGCATCGGCCTGAAAACCGACGTCAGCGGCCTGACCCCGGAGATCCTGCTGTTCTGCGTTTGCTTCGTCATCGTTGCCCTGCTGACAAAAATTATCGGCTGCGGCTGTGCTGCCAAGATCTGCGGCTTCAACTGGCCCGACTCGCTCAAGGTCGGCATTGGCATGATGACCCGCGGTGAGGTCGCCCTGATCGTCGCCCAGAAGGGCCTGGCGGTCGGCATGGTAGATTCGGTCTACTTTACCGCCGTCATCCTGCTGATTGTTGTTTCTTCCGTCGCAACCCCCATTGCGCTGAAACTGCTCTTCCACAAGTATCCGCCGGTTCCGCATCCGAGCCAGTTGAAAGCTGAAAAAGCGTAACGTCTAAAAAATCAGCCGTTCCCACAGCAGGGAACGGCTGATTTTTTGTCATCAATAGGATTCGTGGCGTACAAAGCCGCCCAGTTCCTCGGTGGTGGTAAGGCCCTGCGCCAATGCCTTGCTGCGCATAGCGGCGTAAAACTCGGCGTCGGTGGCCTGCCTGTACGGCTCCAGGAAGAAATAGCCAATGCCCAACGTGAACATACAAAGCAGAATCCAGCCGGCAAACGAAAGGCCAAGCACAAAGTAGTGGAACTTTTCACCGTCCATAATGTCTTTGCTCAACTGCATGGCGCGGGTGGTCGTCATGTAGGGGTTTTCTGCCAGTAGATAGGGGACCAGCGCGTAGCAATAATCCCAATAAATACCGGGAACCACAAAAAGAAGCGTGCCTACAAAAATTTTCAGATTCTTCAAGAACTGTACCTTGACCACGTTCATGTACGGTGTGCGGAATACGCTCGTCACCGTAGCGGCAGGGGAAAGCGCCTGGCGGCTTTCCATAAAGTAGCGGTCACGGCCGACCTCCAGCGGAGCAGTCACAAAAATCGACCACAGCAGGGAGATCACCGCGGCCAGCACAGCGACGACCAGAATCGTCATAAGCATCTGATACGAAAGGCTGTCCAGGTAGTTTGCCACACGGTCATAGGCCGTATCGCTGCCCGTGACGGTGTCCATCGTATAGCGGGAACCGCCCGTTGAGGCGCTGCTGCCGCCAACACCGACGAGCCCCAGCACCAGGCAGATCCAGAAACATCGCCAGTAGCGGCCTCGTAGCGCCTGCTTAGCGTTTGTCTTTAATAAAGAACATGTCCACATAAGTTTTGCACCTCCGTGTATTTACCTTTCATTATAGCAAATATCACGGTAAAAGCAAGGAAAACAAAAACAAAAGGCTCTAAGCCGAAGCATGAAGCTTTGATGCGGATATGGGATTTTCCCGCGCACTAAGCAAAGCCCCACTGGGGCTTTGTTTGCCGCCTGCGGACGGCCGTGCTGTTCAAATCCTCTTCACCGCAAAGCCAACAAGAAAGCCCCGAACCTAAGTTCGGGGCTTTCTTGTTGGTGCGGATGAAGGGATTTGAACCCACACTCTTTTAAGGGAACTAGAACCTGAATCTAGCGCGTCTGCCAGTTCCGCCACATCCGCATATTCTGTTGTGCCCGTTTCCCGGGCGACGCATATTATTATAGCGGACACATATCGGAATGTCAAGCGCTTTTTTAGAAAAAAATCCGATTTTTTCCAAAAAAAGCTGCAAACCAAAACCGCAGGGGCTTTTCCCTGCGGTTTTCAGCGAATCTTACTTTTTACCAACCAGAAAATCCGGCAGCGGACGGCCGGTCTTGCGCCACTGATAATACTCAGCGGTGGCAGCAAACTCAACGTCACCGGCAGAGTTCAGGGCCGTCTCGACGGAATCCTGAATGACGCCGATGATGAAGCCAACGCCAACGACCTGCATGGCAATGTCATTGGAGATGCCGAACAGCGAGCAAGCCATAGGAATCAACAACAGCGAACCACCGGCCACGCCAGAAGCACCGCAGGCGCCCAGAGCAGACATGATGGAAAGCAGGACAGCGGCAGGCACGGAAACCTGCATACCCAGTGTGTTGGCGGCGGCCAGCGTCATAATGGTAATGGTGATGGCGGCGCCGTCCATGTTAATGGTAGCGCCCAGCGGGATAGAAACGGAGTAGACGTCCTTATCCAGGCCCAGCTTCTCGCACAGGGCCATGTTGACGGGGATGTTGGCAGCTGAGCTGCGAGTGAAGAAAGCCGTCAGGCCGGACTCGCGCAGGCAGCGGAAAGCCAGTGGATACGGGTTGCAGTGCAGATAAATGAAAATGATCAGCGGGTTGATGACCAGAGCCATCAGCAGCATGGTACCCACCAGCAACAGCAACAGGCGGCCATACTGCGTAAAGATGGACAGGCCGTTGCTGGCCACATTGGTGAAAACCAGGCCCATGATGCCGAACGGTGCCAGGTTGATGACCCAGCGCACGATTTGCGAAACGGCGTCCGAAGTATCTGACAAGAATTTTTTGGTGCCGTCCGTAGCGATGCTCTTCATGGCCAAACCAAACAGGCAGGCCCACATCAGGATGCCAATGTAGTTGCCGTTCATAATGGCACTGAGGGGGTTGGACACGATGTTGGCCAGCAGGGTGTGTAGGACGTCACCCAGACCCTGGGGGATAACGTCAGCCGTGGCGGCCTCGGCCAGAACGAGATTCTGTGGGAACAGCATGCTAGTGATGACCGACAGGGTAGCGGCGATAAAGGTGGTCAGCATGTAAAGCCACACGACTGTGCCGAAACGGCGGTCCAGCTTGGACGACCCCTGGGCCAGTGCACTGGTGACAATGACGAAGACCAGTACAGGGGCAACGCCTTTCAAGGCACCGACGAACAGATTGCCGAGTTCCTCCAGCCAGGTGGCACCCGGGCAGAGCAGCGCCAGCACAGCGCCGATGACAAGGCCGATGGCAATACGCAGGATCAAGCTGGTATCGTTGTACTTTTTGGCAATCGATTTAACTGCCGAAGTGAATGAATTCATGAAATCCTCTTCCCTCTTTTGTTTTTTCATGGCAGCAGGTGCCATGCCCGCGGCAGCCTGCCGCACAGCAGAACCGCGAATGTACCCATTATACAAGGATAAAAACCGGAAAACAAGAGGAGCTTTGATGTGGCTACGTTGTTTTTGTGCTTTTTTTGCCGAACGAACGACAAAAAATGTTGAAAAAATGTTTTTGTAGAGAATATCGATGTGCACGAATGGCGGACAAGCGTGAAAGCTTTAAAGTCCTATTTGTTGATACAACGTGTATTTTTAAAAAGTCCACAGAAAGTTATACTTTTTTGCAGAAAACGCTTGACAATTTGGTATGTGTCCGCTATAATAATATGCGTCGCCCGGGCAACGGGCACAACAGAATATGCGGATGTGGCGGAACTGGCAGACGCGCTAGATTCAGGTTCTAGTTCCCTTAAAAGAGTGTGGGTTCAAATCCCTTCATCCGCACCAATAAAAACCTCGAACTCAGGTTCGAGGTTTTTATTTTTTATCATTTTAAGTCCATACATAAAAATACAGTGCATACCGCAAATAAACCATGGTATGCACTGCGTCTTTTTAGTTTAGGTTCTCAATCATCACTTACTCAACCGCTTATAATACTGCCGGTACTGCTGCGGTGAAAGTCCCGTGGCGTCCTTAAATACACGGCGGAAGTGTGCTGTTGTCAAAAAGCCTGTCTTTTCAGAGATGTCCGAGATGCTCTCGTTGGTCTTTTCAATCAGGTTTTGCGCAGCCTTGATCCGCACGCCGTTGATATACTCGATCAGGCTCAGGTTGATGGACTTTTTAAACAGCCGGCTCAGGTAGTACGGGCTGATGTAAAACTGGCTGGCAATGCCGGTCAGGGTCAGTTTTTCCGCGTAATGCTCGGCGATATAGGTCTGAATCTGCTCCACGATATGGTTGCTGACGCGGCCGCTTTCGCCGCCCTGGGCCTGCTGCTGTTTGCACAGGTCCTTCAGTTCCAACAGCAGGGTAGCCAGCAGCATCTTACGCACCGCCTCGCCCTCGGCGCTGGTCTGCTCCTGCAGTTCCAGCAATTGCTGCAGCATCGAGTAGATGTGATTCTGCTGCTTGACCGTGATGTTGGACAGCAGGTGGTTATGCTCCTCGCTCAAAAAGGAGAAGAAGTCCACCTCCGGGAAGATTTCGGCAATCTTGCCCAGATACTCGGCGCTGAAATTCAGCACAATACGGCTGGACGGCGTGTCGCCCACAGAGGCCGTCTTATGGATTTGGTTGTCACCGATCAGCACCACGCTGCCGGCATTGACGATATAAGCGGCGTCCTCGATAAAATAGCGGCGCGTGCCCTCGATCTCATAGTAGATCTCGTATTTGTGGTGGATATGGAAGCAGGGCATTTCAAAGCCGGTAGCGCGGTCGACGCGCTCAATAAAAAAGTCCATGCGTGGGGAATAGGTATATTCGGAAGCCATACCGGCACCTCATCTTTACGGATATTTTTTGTACGGTTTTCTTTAGAATAGCACAATTCTTGCTACATTTCAAATATTTTTTCTCTATTTCAAGGCAGAATCACAGCCTTTTAGCACTATACCGCACAAAAATTGCCGTTCCGGTGCTTTTCAGCTGCCGGAACGGCATCTTGCTTTTCTATTAGTCTTTTTTGTGGCGCTTTAAAAACGCGCGATACTCACGGTACCAGCACTGAGGGCACAAACTCTGATACTCCACATCATCCACCGTGTCAATGGCCACCTGGGCACCCTCGAACACATACTCGCCGTTAACCTTGCGTCCGTTGCAGATGGCCTTACGGCCGCAGGCACAGATGGTTTTCAGTTCCTCAATGGTATGGGCCAGTTCCAGCAGGCGGGTAGAGCCAGGGAAGCCGCGCATCATAAAGTCAGCACGCAAGCCGTAGCAGATGACCGGGATGCCAAGATCCACCGTGACCAGGAACAGCTGCTCAGCCTGTTCCGGCGTAAAGAACTGGCTCTCATCGCACAGTACGCAGGCGGGGGCACCATGTTCGGCCGAGTCCTGCTTGACAAGCTCCACCACATCCATCTCAGGCGTGACAAGTTTATCCACTTTACAACTGATGCCCAGTCGGGAAACGATGGAATCCTGGCCCTTGGTATCGACAGCAGGTTTCAAGATCAGCACCCGCATGCCACGCTCTTTATAGTTGTAGGCCACCTGCATCAGGGCGGTGGTCTTGCCGCTGTTCATGGCACCGTAGCGGAAATATAACTTTGCCATTACCCGCTCCTTTATCTTAGTCTTTATTGCGCAGGCGGTAGCCCAGGCTCATCAGGCTGTCGCCCAAATGGACGTTTTCCACCGTAACGCCGGGATACTCGACTGACAGGTCATAGTGGCTGAAGTTCCAGAAGCCCTGGATGCCATGGGCCACCAGCTCACCGGAAAGTTCCATCGCACTCTGGCGCGGGACGCAAAGTACCGCCACGGTGGGGTGATGCTCGGCGCAGAAGGCCTCCAGCTCGCTCAGCGGGTAGATGGTTGCTCCGCCCATCTCCTTGCCGCACAGTTCGGGGTTGATGTCGAACACGCCGATCAGCTTATATCCGTTGGTATCGCGGCTGATGAAGCTGGACACCGCAGAACCCAGGCGGCCAGCGCCGATCAGGATGGTGGGCAGCTTTTCGCCGTCGCCAAACAGCAGTTTGCCGATCTCTGCCCGCAGCACATCCACCTTATAACCGATGCCCTGCTGGCCAAAACCGCCGAAACAGTTGAAGTCCTGGCGCACCTGGCTGGCAGTGGTGCCCATCATGTGGGCCAGCTCGCTGGAGGAGATTTTCTCCTTGCCGTCGGCCGACAGGGTCGTCAGGTAGCGGTAATACTTGGGAAGACGCTTGATAACGGGAAGAGATACCTTGCTTTGAATTGCCATGATACTTACCTCACAATGCCGGGATGCGAACGCCCGGAAAGAATCCCTTTTGCTAAATTTATAACTTATTATAAATTGCGCGCTTCAAATTGTCAATTTTTTATCTAAGTTTTTTCGTAATTTCTAACCATCGTGTGCAGGAAAGAGCAAAATATTTTCGTTTTTATCGTCTTTTGCAGGCCTTTACGCTGATTCATATGTATCTTGCGCTTTTTTCTTTCGCATATCCGCCCTGCGTTCCGTGCATACTAAACCAGAAAGGGGGCTACTCGCTATGGAACCGACCTCGAAAAAGACCAAGTCACGTCCAAAACTCAACCCAACCGAGAGCGCCGCGCTCCAAAGGCTGGAGCATGATCTTATTACCGACAGCGGCACCGTACCCGCCACCAAGGGCCGCCACGCCATCCACTGCCTGACCGTCATCGGTACCATCGAGGGCCACACCCTGGCCCCGGATGCCCAGAAAACCACCAAGTATGAGCACGTCATCCCGCAGCTGGTGGATATTGAGGAGGACCCGGAGATCGAAGGCCTGCTGGTCATTTTAAACACCGTGGGCGGTGATGTGGAAGCTGGCCTCGCCCTGGCCGAGCTTATCGCCGGGGTGAATAAGCCCAGTGCCACACTGGTGCTGGGCGGCGGCCACTCCATCGGTATCCCGTTGGCGGTGTCGGCCCGGCGCAGCTTTATCGTACCCACCGCCACCATGACGGTACACCCTGTGCGCCATTCCGGTATGGTGCTGGGCGTACCCCAGACCCTGCGCTACTTTGAGCAGATGCAGGAGCGCATCGTTGGCTTTGTAGCCAGCCATTCCAAAATCACTGCCCGCCGCTTTACAGCCCTGATGCACAACACCGGTGAGCTTGTGATGGACATGGGCACCGTGCTGGACGGCCGCCAGGCCGTGGAGGAAGGCCTGATCGATGAACTGGGCGGCCTGGGCGACGCACTGCGCTATTTATATAAGGAAATCGAATCCGGCAGGTAACACAGCTTTTTGTGCTATCTGCCAAAAGGGCAGGGGATAACCCACCTGCGGATTTTTCGTTTACAAGCCTCGCGATTCGTGATAGAATAATAGAGAATGTTCACATGGGCTGACTTTCAGCCCGGTTTAAGATAGAATTCCTATGTAGAATAGTGGGGTAGTAAGAAACATGGCGCAGTCTCGTTCCGGGAAAAGCTCCGGCAACAAAAACCGTTCCTCATCCTCTTCCAAAAGCAAAAGCCGTTCCTCGTCAAGCCGGTCTTCTACAACTTATCGGGCTTCGTCCGGCAAATCGGGCCAGTCCTCTTCGTCCCGCAGCAAAGCGCAGGCATCCCGCCGTGCGCAGCGCCGCGCTGAAACACCCAACCTGGCACGCAGCATCCTGCTGGCCGGGTTAGGTTTGCTGTGTGTTGCCATGGTGCTGGTGCCCGGTCAAAACATGTGGAAGACCCTGCGCGGTGGACTGTTTGGCATTTTCGGCGTGATGACCTATCTGGTCGGGCCGTTTTTGCTGTACCTGGCCTACCTGCTGGCCTCCGGCTACCGCGTCACCCTGTTTGCGGGCAAAGTCGCGCTGATGAGCGTGCTGTGCGCCGGTGTACCGGTCATCTTCTCCAACGTATCGCTGAACGATGCCAACCCTTGGCAGATTATTAAAATGTTGTTCGCCCGCGGGCAGACCAACTTTTGGGAAGGCGGCGTCTGGGGCGCCCCGGTCGGCGGCACGCTGCTGGCACTGTTTGGCCGCCCGGCATCCAACGTCATCATGCTGCTGGTGTTCCTGCTGGGGCTGATGTTCTTCTTTGCCATCACACCCGCCGATGTGGTGTTGTTTGTCAACAACCAGTACCAGAAGTTGCAGCAGGCCCGCCAGGACCGTGCCGAGGAAGAGACTGCCTACGACACCCAACTGTTTGCCCAGGAGCAGGAGGAAGAACCCATTGAGAACCTGACCGCTCCCGCGCAGGATAATCGCCCGCACCACCCGGCCTACGATGTCATCGCCGACACCGGGCGCATCCCGGTACAGCCCGCCCAGCCTGTACAACCGTTGGTGCAGCAGGCCGCGCCTGTAAACCAGCCGGCTCAGCCCGTACAGTCTGCCGTTCCTTCGCAGCCTGCCGCCAGTGCGCCGGTCATCCCCAATTACACCCCGGCACCTACTTACGCTGCCTATGCCGCCGCAGCCGGGTACACCCCGGCCAGCTATGGTACGCCTGCTGCCGAGTCGCAGCCCCGTGCTTCCTTTGACGTGGACCTTGGCCCCGAGGCAACCGCTTCTGCCGCCAAAGCCGCCATTGAGCACGATCCGCTGGAGCCTGTCAACATCGGCCCCGGCGGCACCTTCGGCATGGACCCGCTGTCCCATCTTTCTGATACTTCGCACTATCACGCTGCCACGGCCGATCCGCAGCCCGCTGTCCAGCCTGCTGCAGACGAGTTTGAGCTGAAGCTGGATGACCCTGCCGAGGCTGCCCCCGAAGAAGCCGCCGGGGACGAACTGGATAACCTCATCAGCCGCGCTGTCAGCGGCCACGCGCCCTATTACGGCGAGCAGGATGTCAGCTCCGAGACCACGCTGGATCTGGCGCAGGAATCGGAATTTTCCGTGCCGCTCACCCCGGAGCCGACCTTTGATACCCCGCTGGTGCCGGTAGAAGATGACGCCTCCTTTGGCATCCCCGTAGATGGGGAAGAGGGTGCCTTCACTGGCAACACGCCAGCGAAAGAACCGCATAGCGCCCCCGCCGCCAGCGCTGCCCCGGCTATCCCGACCATCGGCGGCAGCTTCTCCGTCAATGAGGCAGTCAGCGATGCCTGGAACAGCGGCCGCCCCATCTCGGATGTGCTGAATGCCCAGCCCGCCACGCCTGTGCCGCAAGCCGCCCCCGTTGTGCCCGCCTCATCTGTTGCTGCTGCGGTCTCAGCGCAGCCCCAGCAGCCCACCGGCACCGAGAGTTCTTTCGTAGTGCCTCAGCGCGGCGAAGCTGCTCATCTGCAGGTCAGCACCAGCGTCGGCAACTCGGCTTCTGCCCCCATCAGCTCACCGCCGTCCGCCGCCAAGGCAGACCCCAACACCATGAACCTGGCTGCCATGCAGGCCGAGCCTGTGGAGCCGTACTGCTATCCGTCCCTGAACCTTTTCAACGCGACCCGCCCCGACGACGAAGCCGGTGCCGCCCGCGAGATGAAGAAGAATGCCGACATCCTGGTCAACACGCTGGACAGCTTCGGCGTCAAGACCACCATGCTGGACATCTGCCGCGGCCCGTCTGTTACCCGGTATGAACTGCAGCCCCAGGCGGGCATTAAGGTCAGTCGCATCACCAGTTTGGCCGATGATATTGCCCTGAACCTGGCCACCGCCGGTGTGCGTATCGAGGCCCCCATCCCCGGCAAACCCGCTGTCGGCATCGAGGTGCCCAATAAAATCCGCTCTACCGTCAACATCCGCGCGGTGTTTGAATCCCAGAATTACATCAACATGCGCAGCCCGCTGACCATGGCCCTGGGTAAGGATATTGCCGGTGCGGCACAGGTCGCCGACCTGTGCAAGATGCCCCATCTGCTGATTGCAGGTTCGACCGGCAGTGGTAAGTCCGTCTGCGTCAACTCCATCATCATCAGCTTTCTGTTCCGTTCCAGTCCCGAGGATGTCAAGCTCATCCTCATCGACCCCAAGGTCGTTGAATTGGCCGAGTACAACGGCATCCCGCATTTGCTGATGCCCGTCGTCACCGAGCCCCGTAAAGCCGCCGGGGCCCTTGGCGCCAGCGTTGCCGAGATGGAGCGCCGTTACAAGCTGTTTGCCGAGAACAACGTCCGCGAGATCAAAGCCTACAACAAGCTGGCCGCCCAGACCGGGCTGGAGCATCTGCCCTACATTGCCATCGTTATCGACGAGTTGGCCGATTTGATGATGGTCGCCGGCAAAGAGGTCGAAGATTACATCTGCCGCATCGCGCAGAAAGCCCGTGCCGCCGGTATCCACCTGATCGTTGCTACTCAGCGTCCCAGCGTGGACGTCATCACCGGCCTGATCAAGGCCAACATCCCCAGCCGTATCGCCTTTGCGGTTTCCAGCCAGATCGACTCCCGCACCATTCTGGATGCGTCGGGCGCCGAAAAGCTGCTGGGCAACGGCGACATGCTGTTCCTGCCGGTCGGTGCTTCCAAGCCCGTGCGTGTGCAGGGCACCTTCGTCACCGACGAGGAGATCGGCGCGGTATTGAGCTTTATCAAGTCCACTTCCTCCACCCAGTATGACGAGGAAATGATTGCCGAGATGGAGCGCCGCGCCGTTGCCGAGAAAGGCAGCAAGAAGGGCAGCGACGATGACGGCGATACCGGCGGTGCGCTCGACCCGATGTTTGAGCAGGCCGTTGAATGTGTCATCGATGCCGGGCAGGCCAGCACCAGCCTGCTGCAGCGCCGCTGCAAGCTAGGCTATGCTCGCGCCGCCCGCATCATGGACCAGATGGAGCAGGAGAAGATCATCGGCCCCTACGAGGGTGCCAAGCCCCGCACCGTACTGGTCAGCAAAGCCCAGTGGGAAGAACGCAAGCTGAATGGACAGTACGATGAAGCCTGAGAAAGCTGCCCGTAAGCGTCGTCTGCCCTGGCGCAGGATCCTGCTTCTGCTGGCCGTTCTGCTGCTGGCGGTTGCCGCTTATTTTATCGAATCCCGCAGCGGCTGGTCAGATCTATACCGTGCCGCCGGGGTCTCCCTTGATGCACCGGACGCTGACCTGCTGGCCCAAACGTCCACCACCGTTACCGTGTTGGATGTGGGGCAGGGGGACGCCGTTTTGATTGGCCAGGACGGTGCCTACTGTCTGATCGACACCGGGCCGTCCGATGCCAAAGGCGACCTTGTCCGCGATTTGCAGCTGGCTGGCATCTCCAAGCTGGATTATCTGGTTTTAACTCATCCCCACGCCGACCATACCGGCGGTGCGCGGGAAGTGTTACGCAATTTTGCTGTCGGGCAATTACTTGTACCACCCTGGGATGCCCAGGCCAGCGGCGAGACTGCCGATTGGCCGCGCGGATTGTTTGATTTGGCCGCTGAGCAGGGGACCGACGTTATCACCGCCGAGGACGGCACTGTCTACCCGCTGGGCAGCGGCACCCTGACAGTTTTGCAGGGCGGCGAGTCCGAACTGTACGACACCGACGATTCCTCCGCTCATGTCAACAACGCCTCGCTGTGCACGCTGTTTGAAGCGGGTAATTTTCGTTATCTCTCCACCGGTGATTCCGAAAGCGCCGCCGAGCAGCGTCTTGTAGACCGCTACGGCAAAGCCCTGCATGCCACTTTGTTTAAGGCCGGACACCATGGGTCGTCCACCTCCAGCACCGAAGCCCTCTTGCAGGTCGTGCAGCCTCAGGCCGTGGCTATCAGCTGCGGGCTGAACAATGACTACGGCCATCCCCACGCCCGTGCTTTGCAGCGCCTGACCGACGCCGGGGCCGAGATCTACCGCACCGATACCATGGGTACCATCACTTTCACCTGGCAAAACGATACCCTCAGCGCGGCATCCTCCGACACGCTGGATGCCGCCGCCTAAGATGTACAATATAAAGGAGCCTACCATGACGATCACGGAAAAATTCCAGAACAAGCGCTGCGTCTTTTCCATCGAGTGCTTCCCGCCGAAGCAGACCACCCAGATGGACAAGATGAAAGCCACCCTGCAGGCCATGCGCGCCCTGAACCCGGATTTTATCAGCGTCACCTTTGGCGCAGGTGGTTCCGCCGGCGGCGTTTCCACCGTAGAAGTGGCCGATTATATCCAGCACGAGGTCGGCGTGCCCGCCCTGGCCCACCTGATCTGCATGGGCAATGACCAGACCAGTGCCGCCCGCATCCTGGACGAGCTGGAGCAGGCCGGTGTGCGCGATGTGCTGGCCCTGCGCGGCGACCGCACCCCAACCCGACCCGAAAGCCCGGACTTCAAGCACGCCAGCGACCTGACCGCCTTTATTAAATGGAAGAAGCCCGGTTTCTCGGTCCACGGTGCCTGCTACCCTGAGGCCCACCCAGAAGCTGCCACCCTGCAGCAGGACGTGGAAAACCTGCGCATTAAGCAGGCCAACGGTGCCGAGCATCTGCTGACCCAGCTGTTCTTTGATAACATGCATTTCTACCGTTTCCTCAATCTGGCCCGCCGCGCCGGGGTAACACTGCCGGTCTCTGCCGGTGTTATGCCCATCGTCAAGCGCAGCCAGATCGAGCGCACCGTCGCTCTTTCCTCCGCCAGCCTGCCCTCGGAGTTCACCCGCATGGTCTCTCGTTTTCAGGATGACCCGGATTCTCTCTATGAGGCCGGCATTGAGTACGCCGTCAACCAACTGCGCGACCTGATCGAGGGCGGCGCCGACGGCGTGCACCTTTACGCCATGAACGATGCCAATGTGGCCGCCAAGGTCTACGAGGGCATCAAGGACCTGCTGTAATGGAGCGGGCCAAGCCTTCTTCCATAAAACGTGCTACGGCGCTGCGCTACATGGGTGCATCCGGCTGGCAGCCGGATGATGCCACCACCGCACTGCTGGACCGTGCCGAGGAAAAGATCCTGGCGGCTGCTACGCCGCGGGCCGCTGTGCGGCGGCTGCCGCGGGCGGTGTTTCCACCGCCGGAACTGGACTGCGGCACCGATTTAACGCGCCACCTGCAAGGCTGTGATGCCGTACTGCTGATGGCCGCCACGCTGGGTTCCCAGGTGGATTCGCTGTTGCGGCGGCTGGAGCTGACCGACATTGCCATGGCCGCCGCTGCGGATGCCTTGTCCTCGGTTTTGCTGGAGCAGATCTGCGATGAGCTGGAAGCCGAATGGCGTGCCAAATTTGCCGCCGAGCATCTCTACTTAACCGGCCGCTACGCCCCCGGCTACGGGGATTGCCCACTGGAACTGAACGATGAGCTTTGCCTGGCGGTAGATACCGTGCGCGGCTGCGGCCTGGCCATCACGCCCCAGCACTTACTGGCGCCGCGCAAAAGCACCACCGCCATTTTAGGCATTGCCGATCACCCCGTGACCGGCACCCTGGCAGGCTGCACCACCTGCCACCTGCGGGAGACTTGCAGCTTCCGCAAACAGGGCACCACCTGTTTTGCTAAATAAGACGTTTTGGGGGAGTATCTGTGCAGATTCAAGAAGTTTTCGACCGCCGCCGCTTTGTCTTTCTGGATGGCGGCATGGGTACCCAGCTGCAGCAGCGCGGCCTGCAGCCCGGTCAAAAGCCGGAACTGGCAGCGCTGGAAATGCCGGATGTCTTAACAGCCATCCACCGCGATTATACGGCCGCCGGGGCGGACATCCTGCTGGCCAACACCTTTGGCGCCAACGCCAAAAAGCTGGCTGGCTGCGGCCGTAGTGTCGAGGAAGTCGTCTCGGCTTCCATCGCTTGTGCCCGCCGTGCCGGGCAGGAGACCAGCGCACTGGTAGCGCTGGACATCGGCCCCCTGGGCGAACTGCTGGCCCCCGCCGGTACCCTCGCTTTTGAGGATGCCTACGAAGAATTTGCCCAGGTCATCCGCGCTGGTGCTGCTGCCGGAGCCGACCTCGTCTTTCTGGAGACGATGACCGACCTGTACGAGCTGAAAGCCTCCATCCTGGCCGCCAAAGAAAACTGTAACCTGCCGGTGTTCACTTCCATGAGTTTTGAGAGCCGCGGCCGCACTTTTACCGGCTGCACGGTGGAAAGCTACGCCGTTACCGCCGCCGGTCTGGGGGCGGATGCCATCGGCATCAACTGCTCGTTAGGCCCTGCCGAGATTCTGCCCTTTGCCCAGCGCCTTTGCCGCAGTGTTCCTGCCGGGCTGCCGGTTTTCGTCAAGCCCAATGCGGGCCTGCCCAACCCGGACGGCAGCTACAATCTGGACGCCAACGGCTTTGCCGAACAAATGCGTGAATACGCCGCCACCGGCATCTCAATGGTGGGCGGCTGCTGCGGCACCACGCCGGAATACATTGCCAAATTAAAAGAGACCTTCAACCCGCTTACCCCGGCGCAGAAGATTCCCATTCGCCGCAGCTGCCTGTGTACGCCGGTGTGCTTTGTGGACGTGACCGGCATCACTGTGGTAGGTGAGCGCATCAACCCCACCGGCAAAAAACGGCTGCAGCAGGCCCTGCGGGAAGGGGACAGTTCCTACCCCTGCGCCCAGGCAGTGGCCCAGGCCGAGGCCGGTGCCGAGGTGCTGGACGTCAACGCCGGTCTGCCCGGCATCGATGAGCCTGCCACGCTGGAGCAGCTGGTCCGCGACCTGCAGGCCGTCACCGATCTGCCCCTGCAGTTGGACTCTTCCAACCCGGACGCCCTCTCCCATGCCCTGCGTATCTATAACGGCAAACCCATCGTCAACTCGGTCAACGGCGAGCAGAGCACGCTGGATATGATCCTGCCGCTGTGCAAAAAGTACGGTGCCGCCGTCGTCGGTCTGGTGCTGGACGAGCACGGCATCCCTGCCACAGCTGATGGCCGCTTTGCCATTGCCCAGCGCATCGTCAAGGCCGCCAACGCCGTTGGCATCCCCAACGAGGATATTTACATTGACTGCCTGACCCTTACCGCCAGCGCCCAGCAGGAGGGAGCCGTCCAGACGCTGGAAGCCCTGACCCGCTGCAAAAAGGAGCTGGGCGTGCGCACCGTGCTGGGCGTTTCCAACATCAGCTTTGGCTTGCCCTGCCGCGGCTACCTGAACACCACGTTTTTGACTATGGCCATGGTGGCCGGGCTGGACCTTGCCATCATGAACCCCAACACCCCCGAGATGATGGCCGCCGTCCGCGCCTACCGCGTGCTGACCTCCCAGGACCCACAGAGCACCGACTACGTGGCTGCCTACGCGGATGTACAGATCCAAACGAGCCAGGTCAGTAAGTCTGCGCCCGCCGCTGCCGATGCACAAATCAATACCGCAGGCGGGGACGCCCTGTTTGAGGCTGTGCGCCGCGGCTTAAAGACAGAGGCCCGTGCCGCCGCCGATGCTGCCCTGACGATGCGCGAGCCGCTGGATGTCGTCAACACCTCGCTGATCCCGGCGCTGGACGCTGTAGGCGATGGCTTTGAGAAGGGCACCGTCTTTCTGCCGCAGCTGCTGCAGGCCGCCACGGCTGCCCAGGCCGCATTCGAGGCTATCAAGGCCAAGATTGCCGCCTCCGGCCAGGCCCAGGGCAGCAAGGGCAAGATCGTCATTGCCACCGTCAAAGGCGATGTACACGACATCGGCAAAAACATCGTGCGCGTCATCCTCGAAAACTACGGTTACGATGTGCTGGATCTGGGTCGTGATGTGCCGCCGGAGCGCGTGGTGGAAGCCGTGCGCCAGACCGGTGCCAAACTGGTCGGCCTTTCGGCCCTGATGACCACCACCGTGCCCAACATGCAGGCCACCATCGAGGCCCTGCACGCTGCCAAGCTGGATTGCAAAGTCATGGTAGGCGGCGCGGTGCTGACTCCCAGCTACGCCAAGGACATTGGTGCCGATTACTACTGCAAGGACGCCAAGGCCAGCACCGACCTTGCCAAGCAGCTTTTAGGCTAAGGCCTTGGGACAATAAAATACCCCTTGCATTTATCCTGAAAATATTGTACAATACTAAAAGCGGACAGGGCTGAATTGCGCTGTTTCGCGTACAGATGCAGGCCCCGTGCGTGGGCAGCCTGTGAACCATGTCAGGCGGGGAACCGAGCAGCATTAAGCAGCGTTTGCACAGTGCCGCGGCAAGCCTGCATCTGTACGCCAAGCAGCGCAGCCGCGTGCTCTGCCCGCCTTTTTACTGTTTTTGCAGGGAGGTGGCTTTGATGTACCGCGCACTGTACCGCAAGTGGCGTCCGCAGCGTTTTGCGGATGTCGTCGGCCAGGCTCCGATCGTAACAGCTTTGCAAAACCAGATCGCCGCCGGGCGCATCGGCCACGCCTACCTTTTTACCGGCACCCGCGGCACGGGCAAAACCACCTGCGCAAAAATTTTTGCCAAAGCGGTCAACTGTCTGGACCATTCCAGCCCGGACCCATGCTGCCAGTGCGAAGTCTGCAAGGGCATCGACTCCGGTGCCATCATGGATATTATCGAGATGGACGCAGCCTCCAACAACGGTGTTGATGACATCCGCGACCTGCGCGACGAGGTTGCCTATCTGCCCTCGGTCTGCCGCTATAAAGTGTATATCATCGACGAGGTCCACATGCTTTCCACGCAGGCCTTCAACGCCCTGCTGAAAACCATGGAGGAGCCGCCCGAGCACGTTATCTTCATCCTGGCCACCACCGAGGTACAGAAAGTCCCGGTCACGATCTTAAGCCGCTGCCAGCGGTATGATTTTGCGCGCATCACGGCCGACGACATTGCCGGGCGTCTGCGCTATGTGGCCGAACAGGAGAAGATCGACCTAGACCCCAACGCTGCCCAGCTGATTGGCCGCCTGGCCGATGGTGCCATGCGTGACGCGCTATCTATTCTGGACACCTGCGCCGGCGTGGACAATAAGGTCGACGAGGCTTTGGTCCGCCGCATGGCCGGTGTGACCGACCGCGGGTATCTGTTCGAGATCAGCGATGCCATCGCCGCCCGGGATTCCGTTGCCGCGCTGGAAAAGATTTCCGCCCTGCGCCAGCAAAGCGTGGACATGCGCCGCCTTTGCATGGAGCTGGCGGGCCATTACCGCAACCTAATGCTCTGTGCCCTGCCGGGCGGCACCTCGCTGCTGACAGGCACCTCACCCGAAGAAGAGGCCGCCTATCTGCAGCGCAAGGATTTCCCGCAGGCAGACGCCATCCGCGCTATCAACGTCTTTGGTTCCGCGCTGGAAAAAATGAGCCGCGGCACTGACCAGCGCATTGAGCTGGAACTGGCTGTTTTCTCTTTGACGCAGCCCATGGCAACTGCCACTATGCAAGCACCGGCTGCCAGCCAGCCGGTGGCAGCCGCAGCGCCGCAGCCGTTCACTTCAGCTCCCGTGTCGGCACCTGCACCCGCTGTTGCACCACCGGTACAGCAGCCTGCCGTCCCCCCCATCCAGACGGACGACCCGCCGCTGCCGCCGGACCCGGAATTTTTGCAGCCGGAGCTGCCGCCGATTCCGCAGCCTACGCCTGCCCCCGCCGCACCTGCTGCTACACAGCCTGCAGCCCGCAAACGGGAGCCGCCCAAAGAGGCGGGCCCGCTGGAGCCGTTCATATATTGGCCCAATGTACTGGCTGATCTGGAAGAGACCGACGCAATGCTGATCTCTTTTCTGCGCAACACCCGCGCTTACTACGATGGCCGCCGCGTGCTGTTTGAGTGCAGCGATGCTTTCCGTGATTACATCCGCAGCAACCGCGAGGTCAGCAAAAAGCTGAAAGAATCCATCTACCGTGTTTCCCACATCCGCTGCAACATCGGCCCCTATGAGGAGCTCAAAGACAACGCTTCCGATACGCCTGCTGTTTCCATCGACCAAACGCTGAAAAACATGCAGGCCCTCGGTGTTGATATCAAAATTGAAGACAAATAAGATTTGGAGGATATATCCATGAAAGCAAGACTGCCCAAAGGCTACGGCCGCCCCGATCCCAACGCCATGATGCGCCAGGTCCAGAAAATGCAGGACGAGATCCGCGCCAAGCAGGAGGAGCTGGAGGCCAAAGAGTACACCGGTACCGCCAGCGGCGAGATGGTCACCGTTACCATGACCGGCAAGCACGAGATCACCGCTGTCAAGATCAAGCCCGAGGCCGTTGACCCCGAGGATATCGAAATGCTGGAAGACCTCATTGCCGCCGCCGTCAACAGCGCTGTTGCGGCCGTTGACAAGGAGTCCGAGGAGGAAATGGCCAAGATGACCGGCGGGCTGAACATTCCCGGTCTGGGCTAAGAGGCCGTATCTATGCCGCAGAATTTAGAGCCGCTGGAAAATCTGGTGGATCAGTTTGCCCGGTTTCCCGGCATCGGCCGCAAAGGCGCCACCCGCATGGCCTACGAGATCATGGGCATGTCTAACGAACAGGCCATGGAACTGGCCCAAGCCATTGAACATGCCAAAAAGGATCTGCACCGCTGCCGCATCTGCCAGGACTATACCGCAGGCGAAATCTGCAAGATCTGCCTTTCCCAAAAGCGCGACCGCAGCGTGATCTGCGTGGTGGAAAGCCCGCGCGACATCAAATCCATTGAGCGCACCCACGAGTACAACGGCCTGTATCACGTACTGCACGGCCTGATCTCGCCCATGGACGGCATCGGTGCCGAGCAACTTTGTATCAAAGAGCTGTTGGCCCGCCTGAACGACACCGTAAAGGAGGTCATCATGGCCACCAGCCCGACGGTGGAGGGCGAAGCCACCGCCATGTATCTGGCCAAGCTCATCAAGCCGATGGGCATCAAGACCACCCGCCTGGCTTACGGTCTGCCGGTAGGTTCCAGCCTGGAATATGCCGACGAGACCACCCTGTACCGCGCCATGCAGGGCCGCGGTGAGTTGTGACAGGATGCGCTTGACTTTTTTGCATAGACGCGCTATACTTTAAATCCCGCCAGAGAGAAAAGAGGTGAGCTTCATGGCTGAGGAAAAATCCGGCAAAAAGGTGATTGCCCTGAACCGTGAGGCCCGCCACGAGTACTTTGTGGTGGAAGCCCTGGAAACTGGCATCGAGCTTGTCGGCACCGAGGTCAAAAGCCTGCGTGCCGGCGGAGCCAACCTGAAAGACTCCTGGGCCGACATTGACGACGGCGAGTTGATCGTAAAGGGCATGCACATCAGCCCCTACGACCACGGCAACATCTTTAACAAAGATCCGCGCCGTCCCCGCCGTTTGCTGGCCCATAAAAGCGAGATCCGCCGCCTGGGGCAGCAGATCAAGCTGCAAGGTTACACGCTGGTTCCGCTTTCGCTCTACTTTAAAAAGGGGCGTGTCAAGCTGGAGCTGGGCTTGTGCAAGGGTAAAAAATTGTATGACAAGCGTGCCACTGCTGCCGCACGCGATGCCAAGCGTGATATCGAGCGCGCGCTGAAATCCCGGTAAAGGCAGCAAAAAGTCTGTTTTAAGCTTACCTTCCCGGTGGGGCGTTGCCCTACCGAATATGCGGGGCTGTAAAGGTTTCGACGGGGGGAGAGAGGCGTGAGCAGCGGGCCGTGGCGGTGCACCACGATAAAAGCGCCAAACTTAAATTAACTGACAACGATTATTCTGTTGCCGTCGCTGCCTAATTAGGCGCGACCGTCCTGCCTGCATCAGTACCGTGTAGGGCCAGGGCGTCGATTAGGTACTGAACATGAACGGGCTTGAGCTTGGCCGCCCGTCAGGTATTAACGAAGCTACCAAGGTGTAGTGCGTGTATGCTCGCCCGCACCAAGGGAAATCCAATAAACATACTGCGCCCGGAGATACTCTAACCAATTTCTTTTCGGACATGGGTTCGACTCCCATCAGCTCCATAAACAAAGGCCCCCTTGCCGTGTCCCGGCAAGAGGGCCTTCGTTTATGGTTAAGTCTGATGAAGAGCCGAACAGGGCGGCGATGCCGCAGTGCCGGGAGCGACAGTCCTACGGGCTGTCGCTCAGCCTGCGGGGGGACAGACACTTTACCCAATTCTTTTATACTAGGTTATAAATCCGCAACGCCGTAGTCATTCAAGCAATGGTAAATGCCCTCCTGCGTGGTATCAAACCTTATCCCATATCCGCGCAGTTTTCCGCAATCCATCGCTAGATTCCGCTGCCAGTCCACTGCTTCTATCAGGTTATCTACATCCGGCAGCCGCAAAGCCTCAGCAAAGGCTAAAGCGGTCGTCACCATATCCTCTCTGTTTTCGCTGCCGTAATTGTATACGCCGCCGGGCAGGTTGGCGGCAGGCACCAGGTTTTCTACCGCCTGCCGCACGTAGGTGATGCCACGGTAGTCACGGTTAGAGAAGCGCAGTTTTTCTCCATACATCGTCGCTTTTATCAGGTTCAGCGGCAGGTTGCCCCGGATGGGTAGTCCATAGCTGGGCAGGTCGTACATCCAGGTTGCACGCAGCAATACTGTGTCCGGGCAGGCATCCAACATGCGTTGCTCCATTTCCAGTTTCTGACGGCCGTAGACGTTGGCAGGGGAGAGTTCCATCGTTTCCGGCAGTGAGCCGGGCTGCTGCACGCCGGCGTAGACTTGGTCAGAGCTGAAGCCCACCAGCCTTGCCCCACACTGCGCGGCGGCGCGCGCCAGCCAAAGCGGCAGCTCCACATTGGCACGGTAGGCTTCCTCCGGGTGCTGCTCCGTGTAGCCGGTATCAGAGATGGCCGCCGTGTGCAGGATCACGTCCGGCTGCGCCTCAGCAATACTCTGCATCAGCTGCAGTTCGGTGCAGCTGGCCATCCAGCCCTTGGGCAGGGTCAGCACCTCATAGTTTCCCTGCAAAAAACGGCAGGCGCGCGCGCCCACAAAGCCGCCTGCACCGGTAACAAAAATACGTTTCATCGTTGCGTCCCCACTTTTATACTTTTATTTTGTATTCTACCATATTTTTGAGATTTATGATATAATGGTGTCATGAAAATTTTGTTTGTGTATCTGGTCATCATCAATCTACTGTCGCTGTTTCTGATGGCAGAGGATAAGCGCCGTGCCAGACGGCACCTGTGGCGCATCCCGGAGCGTACCCTGTTTGCGGCAGCCCTCGTTGGCGGCAGTGTGGGTGCGCTTTTAAGCATGTATCTGTTCCATCATAAGACCCGCCATTGGTACTTTGTGGTCGGCATGCCGCTGATTTTGGTGGCACAGCTGGCGGCAGGGTACTGGCTGTTGGCGGGTCGAATTTGATATTTTTTCGTCAATGTGGCTTGATATATAATTAACTTTGTGAAGTATTTTGTCATTTTAGCCAACGGCGAACGTATTTTGCCCACTTGCCGCAGTAATCGCGCATTTCCTTTGCAAAGCCTGTTTTGGGTGCTATAATTATTGTGTAAGTGTTGCGCAGTGGTTGTTCTGCGCTAAAATATGGAGGAAGTTTGTATGTCCATTTTTGAGAATTTTGAAAAGAAACTGCAGGCCGAGCCGAAGTCCATCGTCTTTACCGAGGGCACCGACGCTCGCATCCTTTCCGCCGCCAGCCGTCTGCTGGCAGGCAAGACCCTGAAAGTCATCCTGCTGGGTGAGCCTGAGGCTGTTAAAAAGGCCGCCGCTGAAGACAATTTTGACATCACTGGTGCCGAGATCATCGATCCTACCGCTTATCCTGAATTTGACGCTATGGTCGCCAAGATGGTCGAGCTGCGCAAGGGCAAGATGACCGACGAGCAGTGCC